>Ga0310829_1000166_pt1 | contig 87793 bp, 76 predicted proteins | sample WT_ome_4_FD_202244 | JGI IMG/M metagenome (GOLD analysis project Ga0310829, IMG submission 202244) | Sorghum-adapted microbial communities enriched on wild type (WT) sorghum from Joint BioEnergy Institute, Emeryville, California, United... ...
CCCGCTCGAGATTTCCCGGCGCAATCTTCGCGAGCGCCTCGGCGAGATCGATCACCGGTCGCGACAGGAGCTGGCTATAAAGGTGAACAAGCTCGCCGGCTTGTGAGCGGATCACCTCGGTAATCTCGGGATGGCTGTGGCCGAGAATGGCGCTCATCTGCCCGGAGGCGAAATCGAGCAGTCGCCGCCCATCGGTGGTCGTCATGAACGAGCCCTGGGCGGATGCAATGATCGCGGGCTGAAAAAAATGTCCGTAGCGGACGAGGTGGCGTTCGGCGCGCTCCCAAAGTGCAGTGTCCTCGGCCCTTGTGCTCCTTTGCATTTATGAACTCCGTTTTGCCCACTAAAAAACCGGTGAGATAACCGGTCGGCGTCAAAGGATCTGGCTCAGGAATTCGCGCGTACGCGGATCGGATGCCTCTTTGAAGAACGTCGCCGGCGGCCCATGCTCAACGATGACCCCGCGATCCGTGAAATAGATGTGGTCCCCGACTTCTCGCGCGAAACCCATTTCGTGTGTGACGAGAATGCAGGTCATGCCCTCCTCCGCCAGCTCGCGGATGGTGACGAGCACCTCCTTGACAGTTTCCGGATCGAGGGCCGCCGTAACCTCATCGAACAGCATGACATCCGGGTTCATGGCGAGCGAGCGGGCGATAGCAACGCGCTGCTGCTGGCCGCCTGAGAGCTCACCAGGGTAGGCGTCCGCCTTATCTTCGAGGCGAACCTTCTTCAGCAGCCGCCGCGCCTGCGCTTCGACCTCATCCTTCGGGCGTTTCAAAACGAGCACCGGAGCCATCATGATATTTTCCAGCGCCGTCTTATGCGGAAAAAGGTTGTACGACTGAAAAACCATTCCGACCTTTTTCCGCAGCTCCAGTTTGTCGAGGGCAGGGTCATTCACCTCCTGCCCTTCGACCTTGATGGAGCCTCTATCGATGGGCACGAGCGCATTTATGCAGCGCAGGAGTGTCGATTTCCCTGATCCCGAAGGGCCAATGATACAGACGACCTCACCTTTGCGGACATCCAAGGTGATTCCTTTCAGCACCTCGACCTTGCCGAACGACTTGTACACGTCGCGAATGGAAATGATCGGTTGATCCGGTGTCCAGCCGTGCGCGTGAGCTTTGTTGGCGCTGGCTGTCAGGGACGGCATCGGACAAGCTCCTCAGATTCTCACGGCGTATTTGCGCTCCAGGTAAATAGTCCAGCGCGCGATGGGGTAACAGTAGATGAAGAAGAAAACGAGCAGGAGGCCGTACATCGGCATCAGCAGCTCTGTCTTCTGCTCGGCAGCGAGAGCATCCTGGGTCAACGTCATGGCATCATTGACCCCAACGATCGAAATGAGTGGTGTCGCCATGGTGAGAATGGCGTACCAGTTCATCCAGGGCGGAATCATCCGCTTTACGCATTGCGGCAAAATGATGCGCCAAAGCGTCTGCATGCGTGTGAAGGCGAGACTTTCGGCGCTTTCCCATTGGCTGGTGGGGATCGAGTTCACTGCCCCACGAACGATTTCCGCCATGTTCGCCATGATCGGTAAAGACAGGCCGAACGTTGCTTTCAGCCAATCCGGCAGAGGGATCGAGACTCCTCCGATCCGGAGGTGGAAAGGCGTTAGCAGCATCACGAAAAACAGCAATACGAGCCAGGGCGAATTACGGAAAAACTGCGTGACGGCCCACGACATCTTGCGCACGGGCGCATAGAGGGAGATCTGCCCTAGCCCAAGCACAAGCCCCGCTGCAGTTCCGATCGCCATCGCGAGGAAGCTCACGGCAATGTTGAGAACGAACCCACCAAACTCCCCTGGTGGGCCAAGCAGCAGCAACGGCGTCCACTTGATCAGCGCCTCGATAATCCCCTCGCTGCCGCCGGTGGTACGAATCTGGGCAACCGCCTCGCTCGCCGCGAGGATCAATGCAAAAGCCGCGAGCACGAAGCCCAAGGAACGCCTATTGAAGGCTGTCGCAGTAAAGCCGGATTCCCCCTCGGCTCCAAGCATCCGAAAGCTCGTACTCATCGACCGAACCCCGGAATGGCCAGCCAACGCTCGAGCCGGGTCATCAACCAGACAATCACACCCACAAGAAGAAGATAAAACGTCAGGAGTGTGATCATCATCTCCAGAACGTTGATGTGGTCCGACCAGATCTGACTGGCGACAAAGAGCGTCTCGGGAACGGCGATCGCATAGGCCTGCGTCGTCGTTTTGGCGAGATTGACGAGGTTATTGTTGAGAGCCGGCAGGCAGAAACGAACGGCGAGCGGAAGAACGACGTACCAGTAGGTCTGCAGTCGATTGAGGCACAGGGACTCAGCTGCCTCGACGGTCGACCTTTGAACGGCCTCGATCCCTGACCGGAAAATTTCGACATTGAATGCGCCGGCGAAAAAGGACAACGAGATTACGGCCCACTCGAAGCTCCCGAGCATCGGCTGCGCGATTCCGTACTCATTCACCACTCGCGGCATTTGCGGGCCGAGGGCGAAATAAAAGAAGTACATTTGAACGAGCGGCGGCGTGTTCCGGAAGAACTGGATATATCCCTGGACGATCGCCTTGAGCACGCGATAGCGGCTGCCCTGGAGCCACGCGCCGACAATGCCTATCGCAACACTGAGGAGAATACAGATGATCGACAGCTTGACCGTCGTCCACATGCCGCGCAGCAATCGGCTGCGTTCGAAGTCGTCATAGAATTGGACGAGATTGATGCCGTAGGCATCATGCAGGCTGCGTAGTGCGTCCCAAAAGCTTTCCATCGACAACCGTCGGCAATTCTATTCTAGCAAGGCTGAAGGGTAGCCCTGCTCCATCCGCTGAGCCGGCGACGTGTGCCACGAGGGGGTAAATTGAAATTCGGGCTCGCAGCGTTCTCACCGCGAGCCCAAATGAGTTGTCAATTGCCCTTGGCCTTTTCAGAAGCTTCTTTGAGCCAAGCTGTGTTGTCTCCAACCCACTTCTTCTCGAGCTCGAGCAGCTTGCCTGACTTCAGCCAGTCGGTGACCGTTTCCGACATAAACTTGCCCCAGGGCCCATTCAGCTCTTCCAGCTTGACCGCAAGCCCCCAAGGTACCACTGGCCACTGCGGGAGCGGGATCACCTCGAAATTCTCGAACTTCTTGTCCTGCGCCTTCTTCCAGATGAGCACGACATCGTCATAGATGAACGCGACACAGCGGCCATCGAGCAGAGCCTGCTCAGCTTCCGGGATTCCCTTGAAAGCGACCAAGTCCGTCTGCGTGTACTTGGACTGCATTTCATTGTTATAGAAAGCGCCCTGCAGCGCGCAGACCGGCTTGCCCTTCACGTCCTCGACGGACTTGATATTTGCGGCCTTGTTGGCCAGCAAGGCCACGCCCGACGCGTAGTAGACGGGATCCACGATACCGACCGCTTTCCGCCGCTCCGGTGTATCGCTCATCGTGGCGATCATCAGGTCGATCTTGCCCTGCTGCAGGAATTGCATGCGATTTGAGGACACGACCGGGACCAGCTCGAGCTTCACGCCGAGCCGCTCTGCGACGTCGGCCGCCATGTCCGGCTCCATGCCGACGATATTGCCATTAGCGTCGCGCATGCCCCACGGCGGATAATCCGCCTTCACGCCCACCACAAGGGTGCCTTTCTTCTTGATTTCTGCCAGCTGGTCGGCTTGAGCGCTGGTTCCCAAGGCCAACACGGCGCCAAACAGACCCGCTAGTGCAATCGCAAATTTTCGTTTCATCGGCACTTCCTCCTAGTTCCTTGCAGAAGCTGCGACCCGGGTCTCCCCAAATGCATTGAAACAACGTGTAACATAGCTCAGGGGGCGCAGGAAGGATTGAACATTCGCCAAGAGGTGCTTGAAAAAGCAGCTTGCAGCCAAAAACGGACTAAACCCCGCACAGCGGCGGAGAACGATTGCAGTTGGAGCAAAGCGAACACATTTGGGGCAACATTGGTGCACGCCATACAGCCACGGCTACCCGGACTCGGCTCGTAATCTGATCCCGGAAGATGGGGCAGACGCACAAGACGGCTTAATGAGGTGATGCCAACCAGCGTCGGTGCTCCGTTGAGGCTTCCGTAAGTCCTGACTTTCCTCTGGACGGCCGACTAGTGGGTGTCTACTTCCCCGGCGAGCACCGGCGACTCTCTCAAGTAGAGGTGCGCAGCAGTAGCGCTGCGCGGTGCAGGCGCATCTCTTGTTGCGAGACAACCACTCACGTCGAGGTCAAGGTAAGGGCGACTAGCTGAGCGGATTGCAAGGTCTGGTGCCGGCAGAGGGACTTGAACCCCCGACCTACCGCTTACAAGGCGGTTGCTCTACCAACTGAGCTATGCCGGCAATAACGTGCAATGGTAGCGGCTTATACCCTGGGACGGGACGTCTGGCCAGCCGCTCCGCGCTCTTGCCCTGATCGTTCACACTTCGTCAAGCTTACCACTCGAAGCCGCGCGACGCAGTTGGATTCCATACGTACAAGCGTGTTCTAGATCTCTAACGTGTCCCCACGATTTCACCTGGAGACCAGTCATGCGTTTGCACGTCCTGTTGGCCGGCCTGGCGGCAGCAGTCGCCTTCGCCTCCATCCCTGCTGCTTCATCGCAAGCCGGAGATCGTGACTACCAGGCCTGGGAAGATGATAGCTACACTTCCTTCCGCACTCGTCCCAAGGTCGTAACAGGCTATTTCATCACCGATCCCTACGCCTACCGCTACGAGCCGCGCGGATACTATCCCTACTACGATGCGGGCTACTGGCGACCCCTCTGCAAAGGTAAGCTGAACTGCGTTCCTCGGCCATTTCAGCCCCCTTACTGGAAGGCATGGGGCTACCCCAAGCCCTGGCTGAACTACCATTTCCACCGGGTTTATCACGGCAGAATTCGGCCCTGGCACTGGTAAGCCGCGGCACGCACTACTGCTCGATCTGCCCAAGTTGACGCGGAGAGCGACCCTCTTAACCGCGCTAACCCTAGCCCGTCGAAGCGCAACCCGAACGGCGTGAACCTGTTATTTGGGCTGAAACAAGCGCCCAAGCAGGACCAGCGCCATGGATAAGCTCAAGTCGACGGTTGCCGAGCTTAAAAGTGATATCGATCGCGGCCGAACCGGAGACAAGGTCGCGGCCGAGGACCTGGCAACCGTCCCGCTCGGCACGGACGACGAAGCCGCCGGAGTCACACTCTCCCCGGAGATGATCCAGGAAGTCCGCGCACGTGAGCTAGAGGCCGGAGCTCAAGTCCGCGCATCAAATCACAGTACATCGGACAGTGAAGGGACAGGCGCGATTGCGTGGCTGCTGATTGCGGCATTCTTGCTGGCGGGCCTCGCCATGGTCTGGCTAGCGATCGACTTCAGCTAGGCCTGCAGTCCCCTACGGCTGATGCGCAGTATCTGCCCGTCTAGAGGGCAAGACTTGATACGTGCGTTTTCGGGCGAGGAGTCAGCCCAGCTCGATGACCATGCCGTCGTAGGCGGGCTCGACGTGGCTCGGAAGCTCGCGCTTCAACTCCTCGTAGTCCAGCTCAGCGGTGAGGTGGGTGAGCACCGCGCGCTTCGGCTGCAGCCGCTCGATCCACGCCAGAGCCTCACGGACGCTGAAGTGGCTGGGGTGTGGTGTCGGTCTCAGAGCGTCGACCACCCACAGGTCCAGGTTGTGTAGGAGCGGAATTGAGGACTCGGGCAGCCCGCTGATGTCCGGTGAATAGGCTAGACCGCTGATGCGGAAGCCTAGAGAGGTGATATCTCCATGTTCCTGCAGGATGGGGATGACCTCCATCACACCACCCGCTCCCGGAATCCGCACCGGTTCCGGCGGACTAATATCATTTGCCTCGAGAATAGGCGGATAGCTGCCGCCGGGAGGCGTCTGGAAGCAATAGGCAAAGCGCGTTACGAGGCTGTCACGGGTGCGTGCGTCGAACCATACCGGCACCCGCCTCTTCATCGCGTAGGCGACCGGTCGCAAATCGTCGATGCCATGCGTATGATCGGCATGGTCGTGGGTATAAAGCACGCCGTCGAGCGCCGTGAGACCGACCGAAAGGAGCTGCTCCCGAACATCAGGCCCAGTGTCGATGAGGACTTTCGTAGTGCCTTCAGGGCCGATCTGCTCGACGAGAGCCGCACAACGTCTGCGCCGGTTTTTTGGATTGCTCGGATCGCAGCGGCCCCAATCGTTGCCGAGGCGTGGAACACCTCCGGACGAGCCGCAGCCGAGGATCGTCAGACGATGCCTCATGCGGCATTAGCTGCCGACGCCGCGCGCGGCACCTTCTTGAACAACCGAAAGAAGTTCTCCGTGGTCGCTTTGGCCAACTCCTGCGGGGTGACGCCTTTGATACGGGCGAGCGCCTCGGCTGTGTGCACCACGTAGGCAGGCTCGTTCAACTTGCCGCGGTACGGCTCAGGCGCGAGGAAAGGCGCATCAGTTTCCACCAGCAGGCGATCGAGCGGCACCTCCGCCGCAATAGCCCGCAGCTCCTCCGATTTCCGGAATGTGACGACGCCGGTGAAGGAAATAGTCAGGCCGAGCGCGAGGGCTCGCATTGCGAGATCGCGCCCACCGGTAAAGCAGTGCAGGATGGCTGGAAACGGACCCTTGGCGTGCTCCTCCTCGAGGATGCGGGCGGTATCCTCATCCGCCTGGCGCGTGTGGATCTCCAGCGGAAGGCCGGTGATCCGGGCCGCCGCGATGTGGCGCCGGAAGCCCTCTGCTTGAGCCTCCGGCGGGCTTCTCTTGTAGAAGTAATCGAGCCCTGACTCGCCAATCGCCACCACTTTGGGGTGTTCCGCCAGCCGCACGATCTCTTCCACGGACACGTCGAGCTCCTCGTGCGCGTAGTGCGGATGCGTGCCGACAGAGCAGAAGACGTTGGGATACTGCTCGGCGATCGCGATCAGGTCCGGCAGCTGACGAATACGGGTCGATATGGTGACGATCACCCCGACGCCGGCTCGCGCGGCGCGGGCGATGACCCCGTCCCGATCCTTCGCGAACTGCGGAAAATCGAGGTGGCAATGGTGATCGACCAACATCAGCCCTTGCCCTTTTCCGCCTCCTCGGGCTCGACGTAACGCGGGAAGACGGCCGTCGGCTGAGGAATAGTGGTGCCGGGCTGCAAACGGCCGCTGGGGCCCAGCGCTGCGAAGCTGCGCGCACCCGCATCCTGACCGAGCAGATCGAGCAACTTTGCCGCTGAAGCCGGCATCACTGCCTGGGCAAGGATCGCGACCTGCCGCACGACCTCCGCGGTCACATAGAGGATTGTCTCCATGCGCTTGAAGTCGGTCTTCCGCTTGGCCCAGGGCTCCTCGCTGGCGAAATAGCGGTTGGTCTCTGCAACGACGGCCCACACGGCATCGAGATACTGCTTGATGGCCTGCCGATCCATGGCCGCACGCGCCTGGCCGTAGAGCGCATCGGTCGCGTCAAGGATCGCCTTGTCAGCGTCGCTGTATACTCCGGGCTCGGGTATGGCCGCACCGCAGTTCTTGTAGATCATCGACAACGAGCGCTGAGCCAGGTTGCCGAGGTCATTGGCCAGATCCGCGTTGATGCGGTTGACGATGGCTTCCGGGCTGTAGCTGCCGTCCTGGCCGAATACGACCTCCCGCAGGAAAAAGTAGCGCAACGGATCGACGCCATAGGCTTTCACGAGATCGAACGGATCGATCACGTTGCCGACCGACTTCGACATCTTCTCGCCGCGGTTGAACAGAAACCCGTGTGCGAAGACACGGCGCGGCACCGGAAGCCCTGCCGACATCAGGAATGCCGGCCAGTAGACGGCATGAAAGCGCAGGATATCCTTGCCGATCACGTGCACGTCGGCCGGCCAGTAGCGCCAATTTGGATGGCTCTCATCGGGGAAGCCGACACCGGTGATATAGTTGGTGAGCGCGTCCACCCACACGTACATCACGTGCTTCGGGTTCCCAGGAACGGGAATGCCCCAGTCGAGGGTCGTGCGTGAGATCGACAGGTCCTCGAGGCCGCCCTTCACAAAGCTCACGACCTCATTGCGCCGCTCAGGCGGCAGAATGAAGTCGGGGTGAGCCTCGTAATGGGCAAGCAGCCGGTCCTGATAGGCCGAAAGCCGGAAAAAGTAGGACTCCTCCTCCGTCCACTCCACCGGAGTGCCCTGCGGACCACGACGCACGCCATCCTCGCCGACGGTCGTCTCGCTCTCGGCGTAATAGGCCTCGTCGCGCACCGAGTACCAGCCGGCATACTTGCCGAGATAGATATCGCCCGCCTGTTCCATCCGCCGCCAGATCTCGGCAGACGCGCGGTAATGGCGCTCCTCGGTGGTGCGGATGAAATCACTGTTCGAAAGTCCCAGCAGCTCGGTCATCTCGCGAAACCGCGGGGTGTTGCGGTCCGCGAGCTCGCGCGGCGTAAGCCCCTCCCTGGCGGCCGTCTGCTTCATCTTCAGGCCATGCTCGTCGGTGCCGGTCAGGAAGAAGACATCCTTGCCGTCCAGCCGCTCAAAGCGCGCGATAGCGTCGGTCGCGATGGCCTCGTAGGCATGGCCGATGTGCGGCACGCCGTTGGGATACGAGATGGCGGTTGTAATGTAGAACTTTTGTCGTCCGGTCATGCGTCAGCTTCCAAGTGTTGGCATCGTTCTGGAGCGCGTTCATAAGCGGGAGGACAATGTGCGCTCCCACGCCGGGTCAAAGAGCGGACGCACACATTCGGGCGCCGCTGAGGGTCATGCCCTGCATATGCCGGTGGAAGCTGGTCGCGATCTCGATCATCTGCTCGAGTTCAAGTGTCAAATACCGTTGCCGTTAGTATCACGTAGCGCAGTGCAACGCCACCTGAAGGATCGCACGTGCGTCTACGGCATACGGGCAGCCACGGCAATCTTATGTATGGCGTCGAGTATGAGTGCCTTGCGATCAAGATTGAGCGCGAGGGCCTCGGCTTTCTCGCGCACGATCGTTTCCCACACCTCCGCCCACGAGGCAAGCCTGTCCTCGGGGATAAGGCGGCGGGCCAACGCGACATCCTCGGGCTCGCCTTCGCCGGTTGCCGCGGCACGCGTGAGCCGCGCGGCAGCATCGAGCAAGAGGTCGAAGAAGGTCTCGAATCGTTGCTCGCTCGCAGCACTGGAGAGATCATCAGCGAGAGCGTGAGCTGCGGTCCAGTCGACCTTCGGCAGGGCCTGCAGAAGCGCGGAAACGCGCTCGGCGAGCTCGAGACCGTCGCTCGTCGCCAACGATAGCAGGCGGCGCACACTCCCGCGCGCCAGATAGATCAGGCGCGGCCAATCGGTGTCCGCCGGTTTCGTTTTCCCAGACGCATCGAGTGCCTGCTCCGCCGCGACGCGGAGATCGCTGGCGTTGAGGTGGCTGAGCGCGATCGTACGGCAGCGGGAGCGGATTGTCGGCAACAGGCGGCCAGGCTGGGAGCTGATCAGCATAAAGAGCGTCCGGGCCGGTGGCTCCTCGAGCGACTTCAACAACGCATTGGCCGCATACACGTTGAGCTCGTCGGCGGTGTCCACGATGACCACCCGCTCGACGGCCTCCCCCGGCCGCGACTCGCCACCCGGGGTATGAGCCAGAAATTCCCGAAGGCGGCGCACCTCATCAACGGGAATAACGGTCGGGAATCGTTTCTCTCGAAAGAGCCAAGGCCGACGAATGACCAGGAGCCCCGGATGGGACAGCGCCTTCACCATGCGCAACGCTGGGGTGTTTTCTGGTACCTCCAGCGACGCCCCCGTAGGGTCGCGCGTTTCGCCATCTGCCAGCGCGTAGGCCGCAAAGCGGTAGGCCAGCGTTGCCTTTCCGACGCCTTCAGGTCCAGTCAGCAGCCAGGCATGATGAATGCGCCCGGACGCGAGGGCCGCGGCGAGCTCCCGCTCGGCAGTAGCATGCCCAAAGAGGTGACGTGTTTCGCGTGGGTGCGGAAAACCTTCGAGACGGTCCGCCTCGGGCGGCACCTCGATCTCTCGCACGGCAGGGGCACGAGCCATCACTCACTCGGCTGCAGCAGGCGCATCTCGATCGTACCCCAAATCTGCTCCGCAACCTCCTCTTGCCGCTGCATGGCGTCCACGACCACGCAGCGCTCGGGCTCAGCCGTGGCGATCATCAGAAAACCGTCGCGCAGGCGCTCGTGGTACGATAAGGGCCGGCCTTCGTAGCCGTCGGGCTTCGCACCGGCCGGCATCATCTGGTCGCTTCGACCCTGGGCTCGTGCCAAACCTTCGGCCGCCGGCAGATCGAGAACGAAAGTAACGTCAGGGACCGTATCGTTGACGACGAGGCGCTCCAGAGCCTCGATCACGGCCTTCGGCACGCCCCCGGCAACACCCTGGTAGACGCGGGTCGAGTCCGAGAATCGGTCACAGATCACCCAGTGGCCTGCTGCCAATGCGGGCCGGATGGTGCGCTCCAGGTGATCGGCACGCGCAGCTGAGAAGAGAAGTGTTTCAGCGAGGGCGCTGTGATCGGCCGTATCTGGGTTGAGAATGAGCTCCCGCACCTGCTCAGCGAATGCGGAGCCGCCTGGCTCCCGCGTCAGCACGACCTCGATGCCCTTGGCCCGCAGGCGCTCGGCCAGGAGCCGCGCCTGAGTGGACTTGCCGGCGCCCTCCCCTCCTTCGAAGGTTATGAACTTACCTCTCGCCATGACATGGCTCGTCTCTCTCGCGTCGGCTCAGCCGCATCTCGGGCGTGTCAGGGGATCCAGCGGAAGGCCATATAGGCGAGTGTGTCAAGGCCACGTCGCATTGGTCCAGCCCTCGCCACATCCTCCGCGGCGTAGAGCGGAACCTCGCTCATCGTGTTCATTGCGGTGGTGACCCGCAGCTTCGCCACGGGATCGCCCTTGCGGATAGGTGGCTTGAGCGGGCTGTTGTAGATTATCTCCGCCTTCAGTCGCTGGTTCGCTGCGGAACGCGGCAGCAGAACGTGGACACCGCCCTCGGCACCCGTCAGCGGCAGATAGAACTGGTCGCCACCCCACACGCGTGCACGGCCGACGATCTCGCCCTCGTCGAACAACCGGAATTCCGTGAAGTTGCGGAACCCCCATTCAAGGAGACGTGCCGCCTCTTCTCGGCGCTTCGCCGCGGTCGGAAGGCCGTTGACTACTGCAATCAGACGGCGCTCACCCTGCTTTGCCGACGCGACCATTCCGTAGCCGCCTTCCTTGATGTAGCCCGTCTTCAGCCCGTCGACCCCGAGGTCCATGTTCAGCAGCGGATTGCGGTTGACGAATCTGTGCCGCCGGTAGCGGAAATCGGGCTGCGCGAACATCGGATAGTACTCCGGGAACTCCTTGATGACGTACTGCGCCAGTCGCGCGAGATCGCGCGCAGTCGTCAGATGCTCGGGGTGATAGAGCCCGGTCGAGTTCTTGAACGTCGTCGACTTGAGCCCGATTTCGCGCCCGAAGCGGGTCATCTGCTCGGCGAAAGCCTCCTCAGTTCCGGCGATATTCTCGGCGACGCAGATCGATGCGTCATTGCCGGACTGGACGATGATGCCCTGCAGCAGCTCGGAAACAGTCACCTTTTCGTTGACCGGGACGAACATCGCCGAGGTGCCCGAAGGCGCGCCGCCCGTCCGCCAGGCGTTCACGCTCATCACGAACTCATCGTCCATCTTGAGCTGCCCGGACTTGAGCGCTCTGAACACCATAACGAGGGTCATGAGCTTGCTCATGCTGGCGGGATGCATGCGCTCGTCCGCATTGTGCTGGAAGAGCACAGATCCATCGTTGGCGTCGATCAGGATTGCCTGCTTGGCTTGTGTGGCGTAGCCACTTTGCGCCCATATGGGACCGCTGGCGAACGTGCACGCCGCAACGATCGTCAACGCCAAGCCGAGCCAACGACCAGGCTGGCGTGACATGCCTTTCTGTGAAGTTGCAGTCATGGCTCTCCAGTGTTGCTCGCTCGATCTGACGACCACGAGGGTATCCGGGGTATACTGTAGCCGGCGGCGTTCGCGTCAATGTCGACCGGTGATCTTGGTCCGTTTCCCATAATAGATTGCCGGTCGCTACGGCGATACTCGCGGGAGTTAACTTTATGACCGCGTTTACGTTGCGATAGAAACTCTGCACGCCTTTTGCGCGCAAGCTGACAGCAAACGAGCGTTCGGATCAAATTGCAGGTCGGGCTGACGCCTGCTAAACGACGGCAAGGCTCGAGCGGGCTACCTACCCGAATCGCCACCTCCACGAGCCCGGCACGGCCCGGAACCGATGGGCCGTTCGGATCAGCTCTCGATTCGTAGCAATGTCATAGGAAATATTGGTACCGAGGATCAATGGGGGCCTCCGACAGCTTCGTCCGGTTCGATAATGTCGACAAGACGTACGACGGCGCAGTGCTTGTCGTGTCCGGGTTGAACCTTGACGTCCACCGCGGCGAGTTCCTGACCCTCCTCGGCCCGTCCGGCTCCGGCAAATCGACGATCCTGATGATGCTCGCGGGTTTCGAGATGCCGACCCGCGGCTTGATCACGCTCGACGGTACCGACATCACACGCCTGCCGCCGCATAAGCGTGGCCTCGGCATGGTCTTTCAGAACTATGCCCTCTTTCCGCACATGACCGTGGCGGAGAACCTTGCCTTTCCTTTGCAGGTGCGGGGAGTGCCCCGCTCCGCTATTCGCGAGAAGGTTGCACGCGCGCTGGAGATGGTTCGCCTGCCCAACCTTGGCGATCGCATGCCTTCTCAACTTTCCGGAGGACAGCAGCAGCGCGTCGCGCTTGCGAGGGCGCTCGTATTCGAGCCTCTCCTGGTGCTCATGGACGAGCCACTTGGGGCTCTCGACAAGCAGCTCCGCGAGCACATGCAGTACGAGATCAAGCAACTGCATGATCAGCTTGGCGTGACGGTGGTCTACGTCACGCACGATCAGAGCGAAGCGCTGACCATGTCCGATCGCATCGCCGTCTTGAACGAGGGGCGGATTCAGCAGATCGGCTCGCCCCGCTCGATCTACGACCGTCCCGATACCGCTTTCGTCGCCCAATTCATCGGCGAGAACAATCGCATCGAAGGCACCGTACGCACATTGGCGAACGGCATTGCAGCCGTCGAGGTGGACGGCGGGTGCACTGTGCTGGCCGAGGCGAGCGACGCCGTCACCACCGGCGACCGCGTTCTTGTCTCACTCCGCCCAGAACGGCTTCTGATCGGTGCGGCGGCAGCGGATGCCACCAACCGGTTCGATGGACGCATTCTCGAGGTGATCTATCACGGCGACCATCTTCGTCTACGTCTCGAGGCGCTCGGACGCGACGACTTCATCGTCAAGACTCCGGTCACCGGTACGGATGGCCTGACCACAGGGGCCAACGTGATTATCGGGTGGCGAGAGGCCGACGGACGCGCCTTGCCGCTATGAATGGGCAGGAATACTGTTTCGGCTTCGAGATGTATGTCCCGCCAGAATAGCGGGCCGTGCACAAGGGTTTGGTATCGATATGCAAAGGGAGGATGCGCATGGGACTGAGGAGTAAATTGGTCTTGGCCGCGGTGGTGGCCGGCGCCGGTTTGATGACCTTCGATGCATTGGCCAACCGTCCGCTGACGGTCGTCTCCTGGGGCGGCGCCTATCAGGATGCACAAAGGAAGGTCTATTTCGAGCCCTTCAAGGCCACGGGCGCCCAATTGATCGACGAGAGCTGGGATGGCGGCGTCGGTGTGCTGCGCTCCAAAGTCCAGGGCGACACGGATTCCGGCTGGGACGTCGTGCAGGTCGAGAGCGAGGAGCTGGAGCTCGGCTGCGACGAAGGCATGTTCCTTCCGATCGATTGGGACAAGATTGGCGGCAAGGATCGCTACCTGCCGGCCGCGCAGCATGAGTGCGGCGTCGGCACGATCATGTGGAACTTCGTTCTTGCTTACGACAAGGACAAGCTGAAGGAAGCACCCACGGGCTGGGCAGACTTCTTCGACACCAAGAAATTCCCAGGCAAGCGGGCCCTGCGCCAAGGCCCGAAGAGTAACCTCGAAATCGCGCTGATGGCCGACGGTGTTCCACCGGCTGACGTCTATAAAGTCCTGAGCACGCCAGAGGGCGTTGAGCGGGCATTCAAGAAGCTCGACACCATAAAGGGCGACCTCATCTGGTGGAAGTCCGGAGCACAGGCCCCGCAGCTCCTGGCATCCGGCGAGGTAGTGATGACGTCCGCCTACAACGGGCGCATTGATGCAGCCATCCGCAACGACAAGCGCAATTTCGGCATCCAGTGGAACGGCACGCTCTACACGCTCGACAGCTGGGTCATCCTGAAAACATCGCCGAATGTCGAGGAGGCCTACAAGTTCCTGGAGTTCGCCGGCCGGGCCGAGAACCAGGCGAAGCTACCCGAGCACATCGCCTACGGCGTGACGAACGTGAAGGCCAACGAGCAGATTGACCCGAAGCGGCTTATCGACCTGCCGACGCACCCAGACAACATCAAGAACGGCGTCCAGATCTCTGACCGGTTCTGGATCGAGAACATCGACCGGCTGACAGAGCGCTTCAACACCTGGGCGGCTCAGAAGTGAGGGGCAATCGGCGGCCAGTGGTGCCTCTCACTGACCGCCCCAACTAACCGCCTAAAATCGACGAGTGGGAATGGCGCGCTACAACGATCTCGCACGCGACCTCAAACGGGCCGAACGCCGGCGCCGTTTGATGGCCATTGCGTTGATCGCTCCGCTGTTCCTGTTTCTACTCGTCTCGTTCGTGCTGCCGATCGGTGACATGCTCCGGCGGTCGATGGTCGACACGGAGCTGTCCGAGGTTTGGCCGCGTACGACGGCGCTGACGAAGGCCTGGGTCTGGGATCGAAAGTCCGATCCCACCCCGGCTATGTTCCGCGCGCTCGGCGAGGACATTCGCGAGTCCGCACAGTCACGCACCATCTCCATCGCCGCGCGCCGGCTGAACTACGCCCTCCGCAATGGCCGCAGCCTAGTGATGAACACGGGTCGGGCGTTGCGCAGCGAGACGGACGACCCATCCGACTGGCGCGCCCGACTCGTTGAAATCGACCCGGCGTGGGGCGAGCGCGCGACATGGATCGCCATCGCGCAGGCCGCGGGGCCGTTCACCGATTTTTATTTGCTGACTGCGCTCGATCTCGAGCGCACCGCGAACGACAAGATAGCATGGCGGCCGCCTAAGCAGTCGCTCTATTTGCAGGTACTCGGACGAACGCTGCTGATCTCGGTCACCGTCACCGTTCTGGCGCTCGTGCTCGGCTTTCCGGTTGCTTACCTCGTCGCGAATGCACCAAAGCGAATTGCGGGATTGCTGTTGATCCTCGTGCTGCTACCGTTCTGGACATCGCTCCTCGTGCGCTCCGCGGCGTGGATCGTGTTGCTCCAGGACCAGGGGCTCATCAACGGTGCGTTGCAGGCGCTCGGCATCATCAACGAACCGGTGCGCCTGATCTTCAATCGCACCGGCGTTGTCGTCGCCATGACACACGTTCTCCTGCCGTTCATGATCCTGCCGATGATCGCCACCATGAAGACGATCCCGCCGACATACATGCGGGCTGCGCTGTCCCTGGGAGCCCATCCGGCGATTGCATTCGTCCGGGTCTACCTGCCGCAAACCCTGCCGGGCGTCGCGGCCGGCGTGCTGCTCGTCTTCATCATGGCGCTGGGCTACTACGTCACTCCGGCTCTGGTGGGTGGCGCCGATGACCAGATGCTGGCGCACTTCATCGCCTTCTACACGACGTCGAGCGCCAATTGGGGACTAGCCGCCGCTCTCGGCGTCATGCTGCTGACCGCAACCGCCGTCCTTTACCTGGTGTATGCGCGGCTCGTCGGCATGGGTCTCGTGAAGCTGGGTTAAGCACGATGCACGGCCCAAGGACCCGCACCGAGCAGATCGCCCGCGTCGTGTTGATCACGACAGCTACCCTGGTGTTCATCTTTCTCATCGCGCCGATCCTGGCGATCATGCCGCTGTCGGTGAATGATTCCGAGTTCCTGACTTATCCGCTCCGCGGGTTCACCACGCGCTGGTACGAAGCCGTGTTCGCCAGCGACAAGTGGCGCATCGCCGTCGTGAACTCGTTTGTGATCGGACTGCCGGCCGCTTTCATCGCCACGGTCCTGGGCACGCTGGCAGCTATTGGCCTCTCCCTAGCGGATTTCCGCGGCAAAGCAGCTGTCTCTGCGCTGTTGTTGTCACCGCTGGTGGTGCCGATCGTGATCGTCGCCGTCGGGCTCTACTTCTTCTTCGCGCCGTTCGGCCTGACACAGTCCTATACCGGCCTGATCATCGCCCATGCGGCGCTCGGCGCGCCCTTCCCTGTGGTCACCGTCACCGCCGCCCTGGCCTCGTTCGACCGCAATCTGGTGCGCGCTGCCGCGAGCCTGGGCGCGCCGCCGATCACTGTGTTCCGCCGCATCATGCTGCCGCTCGTCGCGCCGGGAGTTGCCGCAGGGGCGCTCTTTGCATTCGCCATCTCGTTCGACGAGGTGGTGACGGTGCTACTTCTCGGTGCGCCGCACCAGCGCACCATCCCGCGGGAGATGTTCTCCGGCTTGCGCGACAGCTTCAATCCGACGATCGCCGCCGTCGCAGTCATGCTGACGTTGGTGGCCGTTCTGCTCCTGCTCGTGGTCGAGCTGCTGCGCGCGCGCAGCGAGCGGATGAAGCAGCAATCCGCTGGACCGTAGTTAGCGGCGCCGAAAACCGGTCCTTGCTATTCCCCAACCGACCGCCACTCAGAGCTTTCGCCGAAGTCCTTTCGCGGTCCCACGGCGAACCGTGCCGCCTTCGTCAAATGCCGAACAAGGACAGCAGGCTGATCCGCGGCGGCGGCGACTTGAACTCCGTCATCGCCTCAGCGACCTGGGTGTAGAGCTCAGGCAGCCATTTCGGTTGATGAGGCGAGACGGGCGGTATTCCGCGCCTTCTGAAATCCGTGGGCGCGATGATGAGCTTGATGTTGTCCAGCCCGATGTGCGCTGCGAGAACGAACAGCTCCTCTGCGGCCTCATCCCCCACGGCCAGGCAGCCGGCTGACTTATCCTTGCCGTGGATCATGATGTCGCCGCCCAGGTTGGTGCGGCCATCCTCCTTGGCCTTCTCGCGATCGAACTCGTTCGGGTAGTTGACCCGCAGCGAGACGTGGTAGCGGCTGTTGGGGTTGAGTAGCGAGATGCGATACACACCCTCCGGCACCTGCTTGTCACCCTGACGCAATTTCGGGCCGGGGCCACCGCTCGCGGCCAGAACCGGGTAGCGGTGCACGAACTGCCATTCGGCGTTTTCGTCCTGACGCGCGAACAGCTCGATGACCTTTTCATCCTTGATGGCCACCAGGGCAATCTCGGACGGAGGCCACGCTGCCTTCACCGAGCTGAACTTCTTCCAGAGCCGCGCGGTGGCACCCGGGGAGATCTGTGCCAGGCGCTTCTCCAAGGCTGGCGTCCGGTACACGCCACGAGGCCGCGTCGCCCGTTGGGTCTGAGGCGCGCTGCGCGATGGCGTCTCGGCGGATTGCGCCTCGCGCTCTTCCGGCTTGACATCCACGTGCCACGAGTCGGTCGTCTCGAGCTCCGCGGGGGGATTATTGTTCAGCACATCGTCCGCGCCATCGTCAGCCTCATCCGGCACCTCCGCCAAATCCGGAGAGTCCAGCTCCTCAGGCTCTTCCGTGACATCCTGCTCCCGAAGATACGGCGACGGTACCAGCTCCGCTGGGTCCAGCGAAGCGTATGTGAACCGCTCAATGGTCTTCGGCGCAGCTCGTGGCGTCGCGGGTTGTGGCGCAGGGACGGCCAGTGGCGTCACAGGTTGCGGTTCAGGAACGGCCAGCGCCACCTCTTGGGGCGCATTCTCCTCGACAGCAACAAGTCGGATGAAGCCGGCTTCGTCGAGGGCGAGTATGGTCGCCGCAGTCCCAACGGAGACGATCGTGCAAAGCCCGACGAGCGCGAAGCTTTTCCATCTCATCCTTTCACCACCCCCACCACAGCGGCCGGCACTCGTTCGGCATCAGCCATCGGCTCGGCTTTCGCTGCGTCTCGCAGACTTTAGCGCATGTAGCCGATTCTTTAAGGCAAAAAGGCGAGTGGAAAGACGACAGCTCTGCGGCGCCTGAACCTCGGACGACGGAATTTCTGCTGGAAAATCAGACGTCGCACCTTAGAGTTGCAGATCAACGTTTGCGGCGACGACAAGTTTTGCAACTCGGAGATGAGAGACAGAGCGCAGATTCTATTTGCGCGAAGCGTTTGCTGCAAGTCCCTGCAGAAGCGCCGTAATCTGAGTGTAGCTACGACGATCACGCGTTCGATTGGAGCGAGGTTCATGGCCGACAAATCATCCCGGCAGCCCAGGAAGCCAGCGAAGAAACTGGCACCCAAAGCGGCCTCTGAGCAGCCTGTCCTCCTCTCGGGCGGCAATCCTCAGATCCCGAAGGGCTACGGCGACGCTCCGGTGCAGGCCTACATCGCAGCGATGCCAGGCTGGAAACAGGATGTCGGCCGCCGTCTCGACGCGATCATCTCCCGGACCGTTCCTGGAGTGCGCAAAGCCGTCAAATGGAACTCGCCCTTCTATGGCGTCGAGGACAACGTCTGGTTCCTCAGCTTTCACTGCTTCACCAGGTACGTGAAGGTCGCTTTCTTCCGCGGCGCTTCCCTGACCCCGATCCCGCCGGGCAAGTCGAAGCAGGAGCACGTGCGGTACCTCGATATCTACGAGGATGATCCGCTAGATGAAGCGCAGTTTGCGGATTTGGTGAGGCAGGCAGCGGCGTTGCCGGGGGAGAGGATGTGAGAGATCAGTTTTCGCAGCCATGATCCACTTCCTTGCGAATGAGCCAGAGTCGTGCGATCAGATCGCCGCCGCCATCGACATCGTTCGTGATGTTCTCGGCGAGGCGGTATGCGCGGCTTATCTTTATGGGTCCGCCGTCGCGGGCGGGTTGCGTCCGAGCAGCGATCTCGACATTCTCGTCGTTAGCGACCACTCGCTGAACCGCGACGCGCAGGCCTCTATTATCCGGCGACTTTTGCCAATTTCCGGCCGACATGCCATCGGCGGCCCGGCCCGTTCGCTTGAACTTTCGATCGTCGCCCGCCCGGCACTCGCACCGTGGCGCTACCCGCCGAACATCGAACTGCAGTACGGCGATTGGATGCGCGCCGAATTCGAGAGGGGCGAGCTACCGGAATGGCCGAAGGCCGATCCAGACGTTGCGATTCTCATTGAAGCGGCCCGCCGTGCGTCTGTGCCACTGTTCGGAGAGCCAGTTGCTTCCGTCCTGGAACCGGTGCCGCAGACCGATCTCGTCAGGGCCATGCGCGACACTGTCCCACTTCTCATGCCGGGCATCCTGGAGGGGAGTGACATACGGAACGGGTTGCTTACGCTGGCGCGTATCTGGACAACGCTAGCGACCGGCGAGATCCGTCCGAAGGATGAGGCGGCGCGCTGGGTACTTGTTCATCTACCGGAGGAGCACAAAGCCGTTCTTGCGCACGCCCTAGCGACTTACCGCGGTGAGTCTTTGGAGAGTTGGTACGCGCTCGGTCCGCGATTGCGGCCGCACGTTGATTACGTCGTCGCGCAAATCTATGGACTCGCGACTACGCAATTGAGGAACGATCAATCCTGAGAAAGCGGCAGCAATTATGAAATGAGGAAAGAGACTAACTCCCCGTCTCAGCTGATTGATGCAAAAATAAAGGGAATCCCTGACTGGCGCGGCGCGAAGCTTGCGCGCATCCGTCAGCTCATCAAAGAGGCCGATCCCGAGGTGGTCGAGGAGGTGAAATGGCGGAAGCCAACGAACCCCTCCGGCGTGCCAGTGTGGTCGCACAATGGGATCATCTGCACGGGCGAGACGTATAAGGATAAGGTGAAGCTCACTTTCGCTAAAGGCGCCCTTCTGGACGCCCCTAATCGGCTGTTCAACGCCAGCCTGGACGGCAAGGAAACGCGCGCCATCGACATCCGCGAGGGTGATGAAATCGACGAGGAGGCGCTGAAAGCGCTCATTCGCGCCGCCGTGAAGCTGAACACATCCGCTTGAGCTGCCACTTGCTCCTGAACTTCGGCTGACGCACACTTTGATCACAGCCCAAGGAGATGACCATGGCGCCCTCAGCGAAATGGGAAGGCATTTTCCCGGCCGTAACGACGAAATTCACCGAGGACGACAAGCTCGATTTCAAGGAGATGGAGCGCTGCTTCAGGCTGCAGATCGAGGCGGGCGTTGACGGCCTCGTGGTCTGTGGCTCGCTGGGCGAGGCCTCCACCTTAGACCCGGACGAAAAGCTCGAGGTGTTGAAGATCGCCATAGACGTGGCGGAGGGCCGGCCGGTGCTGCTGACCATCAGCGACGGCTCGACGCGCAACGCGCAAAAGCTGGCGGAGCGCGGCGCGAAGGCGGGCGCGGCTGGGTTCATGGTCCTGCCCGGGCTGCCGTACAAATCCGACCGGCGCGAAACGATCGCCCACTACACGGCGGTGGCCCGTGCCGGCGGGCTGCCTGTGATGATCTATAACAATCCGGTTGCCTACGGCGTCGATATCACGCCGGACATGCTGGTGGAAATGGCGGCCGAGCCGCTGTTCACGTCGATAAAGGAAAGCTCGGACGATGTCCGCCGGGTGACAGAGATCATCAACCTGACCGGAGATCGCTATCAGATCTTCACCGGAGTGGACAATCTCGCGCTCGAGAGCTTCGCGATGGGCGCGGTGGGCTGGATCGCCGGTCTCGTCGCCGCCTTCCCGGCCGAAACCGTCGCCATCTGGCGGCTCGTCCGCGCAGGGCGCATGGCCGAGGCGCTCGAAATCTACCGCTGGTTCCGGCCGCTGCTCGATGTCGATGTCTCGACCAAGCTGGTGCAGAACATCAAGCTGGTGGAAGCCCTCGTCATCAACTCAAACGACCGCTGCCGTCCTCCGCGGCTGCCGCTCGTCGACGCCGAGCGGGAGCGGATCGTGAAGATCGTCGAGAAGGCGCTCGCCAACCGGCCCAAGTTGCCGGCTCTGCCTGAAACGCCGAGCGCCGCAGCGGCAGAGTAAATCGGCGCCATTTATCCTTCTGGCAGCGTGGCGAACGCCTGCTCCAGGTCGGCAATGATGTCCGCCGGATCTTCGAGGCCGATGTGGAGGCGGACGAGCGCCCCGCCGCTCCATCCATGGATGCCGCCTTCGGGGTAGACCATTGCAAGGCTTTCGAAGCCGCCCCACGATGCGCCGAGGCCGAACAGCTGGAGCTTGTCCACCATCCGGTCGACGTCGTCCTGGCGGATGTGCGGCTTGAAGGCGACCGATAGCAGGCCGTTCGCTCCGGTGAAGTCCCGCTTCCAGATCTCGTGGCCCGGGTGATACGGCAACGGCGGATAGAGCACGCGCTCCACTTGCGGATGGCCTTCGAGCCACCGGATCACCTCCGCGGCGTGGGCGCAATGCATAGCGATGCGCGCACTTGCCGTGCGCAGCCCACGGAGCGCCTGATAGGCATCGTCCGAACTGACCGTCTGCCCCAGAAGGCCAGCATCGTAGGTGAGTTGATCGGCCGCGCGGGCGTTCGCCGTCACCGACCCCATCATGAGGTCGGAATGACCGCCGATGTACTTCGTTATCGCGATGATCGAGATGTCTGCGCCCAGAGCAATCGGCCGATAAAGACCCGGCGCACCCCAGGTGTTGTCGACGGCGAGTAACGTGTTCTCGCGATCCTTCAGCAGCGCGGCAATCGCCGGCAGATCCTGCAGGTCGAAAATAATGGAGCCCGGAATTTCGACGTAGACCAACCGCGTTTCAGGCCGCAGCCGTTTCGCCAGCTCCTCGTGCCCTCCGGCGTAGAACTCGCAATCGATGCCGCGAGGCCGGAGAAAGCGCACGGCGATCGCGCGCGCCGGGCCGTAGACGGACTCTGACAGCAGACAATGATCGCCCGGCTTCAGCACGGAGAGAAACACGTGCGCGATCGCTGCAAGCCCTGTCGGGAACAGCATGGTCCGCGCGCCCTGCTCGATCTCCGTCAGCGCGTCCTCGAGCGCGAACGTCGTGGGCGTGCCGCGGGCGCCGTAGGTGAAAACCCGCTCATTCTTCTCCCGGCGATTCCTGATCGACTTGAGGGTGGCTGTGTCGCGGTAGAGAACCGTCGAGGCCCGCACGATGGGCGGGTTTACGGCGCGCGTCTCAGCATCCGTATGGTTGCGCCCCATGCGTACGAGTCTCGTCTTGTCGCGTTGCTTCATCAATGGCCTCGCAAGAAATCCGGGAGAGTTTCGGATCATACGCCGGACGAGCCTAGCCCGAACCGAGCGCCTCCGCGACCAGTGCGCGCGCCTGAGCCTCGAGCCACGCCTTGACGCCAACGGCAGGCGTTGCCGATGCGGGCCGGCCGGCACGGCGAAATGGCCGCCCGGCGGCTTGCTCCAAATGCGGCACCAGATGGCGGAAATAGCCCATGTTCTCCGGCTCCTCCTCGCACCAGACGAGCTCGGCGGTCCTGTAAGGCTTCAAAGCGGCCGCCACAGCATCGGTTGGAAATGGCCAGAGCTGCTCGAGGCGCACCAGCGCCACCTTCCGATCCAGGCCACGCTCCCCACGAGCCTGCAGAAGCTCGTAGTAAACCTTGCCCGTGCAGAGCACCACCCGCTTGGGGCGTTTGACCATGTCGTCCGGAATTACGGTGCGGAAGGCCGTGCCGCGCCCGAAGTCGGCCAACGCGGACACGCAGGCCTTGTGGCGCAGCAACGCTTTGGGCGTGAGCACAACCAGGGGCTTGCGGAATGGCCAGTGCATCTGCCGCCGGAGCAAATGGAAGAAATTGGCCGGCGTCGACACGTTCGCCACGATGAGATTGGCCCCGGCACAGGCTGCCAGCAGCCGTTCGGGCCGCCCGGTCGAATGATCCGGCCCACCGCCATCGAGGCCATGCGGAAGGAGGATGACGAGACCCGTCGACCGCAGCCAACGGTCCTCGCTGCAGGCGATGCACTGGTCGAACACCGGTTGCGCAATGTTGAGAAATTCGCCGAATTGCGCCTCCCACACCACGAGCCGACCGGGATCGGCAAGGCTCACGCCGTATTCGAAACAGAGCACCGCGTGTTCGATCAGCGGCGTGTTGTGGATCTCGATGTGGCTTAAATCTTTGGCCGCAGGCGCAAGCACCAGATGCCGTGCGCCTGTCGTCTGGTCGTGCAGCTCCCAGTGGCGTTGTGTGAAGGCGCCGCGCACCGCATCCTGACCGCTGAAGCGGACTGGCATTCCCTCCGCAAGAAGAGATGCGAGGGCGAGAGCTTCACCCGTTGCCCAGTTGAGGCCCTCGCCGGTTTCGATCGTGTGGCGCCGCTCTTCCAGGAAACGAGCCACCTTGGGATCGAGGGAGAACCCCGCGGGAACCTCCGTCAACAACCTGCCCAAGCGCCTCAGCTCATCCAGCGGCACCCCTGTTTCCGGCGAGTCCAGCATCTCGGCCGTGCTGCCCGCGCGAAAACCGCTCCACGCGCCCTCGAACCAATCGGCGCGATTGACGGCGTAGGACTTTGCCGCTGTAAGGCCGGCCGAAATCTTCTCACTCATCATCTCTGCTTCGGCGGCCATGAGCGATGTGTCGATGCCTTCCGCCGCCAGCCGCGCGGCGTAGATCTCGTTCACCGGCGGGCGCGCATCGATCGCGCGGTACATCAACGGCTGCGTGAACCGCGGCTCGTCGAATTCATTGTGGCCAGGGCGGCGATAGCCCACGAGGTCGATGACGATGTCGCTCGCGAAAGCGGCGCGCCAGCGCGCGGCGACGACGGCGACTTGATAGACGGCATCCGGATCATCGCCGTTCACATGGAGAACCGGCGCCTCGACCAGCTTCGCAATGTCCGTCGGATGCCGTGCGGAACGCCCCTCCTCCGGCAGCGTCGTGAAGCCGATCTGATTATTGATGACGATGTGGATCGTGCCGCCGAGATCGTAAGGTGCCAAACGCGAAAGCTGAAACATCTCGGCCACGAGCCCCTGCCCTGCGAAGCTCGCATCGGTATGCAGGAGTAGCGGCAGCACGGCGCGTTGACCGTCCGGCACACCGCGGGCCCGCTGCTTCGCCCTCGCCCGGCCCTGGCTGATGATGGGTACGAGTTGCAGGTGCGAGGGATGCGGGGAAACCGAAAAGCGGATGCTACGGCCGGCAATCTCCCGCTCACCGGAATAGCCGAGGTGATAGGGAACATCGGAGGACACCCCAAGCCCTTCGGGTACCGCGGGCTTACCCTGAATTTCGGCCAGCAGCGCGCCGAGCGGCTTGCCGCAAACATTGGCGAGCAGATTGAACCGCCCGCGATGCATGCCGCCGATGACTACCTCCTCGAGGCCCAAAGGCACGCTCTCGGCCAAAAGCATCTCGATCGAGGCGATGAAGCTTTCCGCGCCGCCGAGCCCAAAGAGCCGCGCAGTCGGGAGTCTTTGCGCCAAGACCCGCTCGAACGTACGCGCCCGCGTGAGCAGCGCCAGCATCCACTGGCGTTCAGCGGTTCCCGGTAATGCGCCCTGCTCGGCCTGCAATTCGAGCCACGACCGCTTGGCCGCATCGTGGACGTGCCCGAACTCCCAGCCGATCGAGCCGCAGTAGATGCGTTCGAGCTCTTTGACGAGCGCGCGTGCTTTCGCCGGATCAAGCCCGTAGCGGGCGGGATCAAGCTCCGGAACGGTCGGGAGTGGCGATAGCCCCAGCGGATCAAGGCGGCTCCTGAGAAACCCACGGTCGCGGTAGGCTTGCGCCAAGGCCGCCTCGGCTGGCGACAATGCCGAAGCAAAATCACGCCTAGCTCCGAAAAGCGCTTCAAGGGCACCAGGATCGCCGGCTCCAGCGAACTCCTCCCTCGCCGAGGTGCGGCGTAGCTGCTCATTCATTCCGGCTGCAATCCCTGGGAAGTCTGTGTCCTCTCCAGCAGGATGACACATGACACCTGCTGGGCGCTTTCGTGCTAACCGTTAGCGCACAATCCACTGCCGGGAAACGTCTCAATGGCTGCTCCGCTTTCCCACATCCGCGTGCTTGACCTGTCGAGGGTTCTCGCCGGCCCGCTGGCCACACAGTTCCTGGCCGACATGGGCGCCGAGGTGATCAAGATCGAACGCCCACGGAGTGGCGATGACACGCGCGCCTGGGGCCCGCCGTTCGCCCTCGAGCCCACCGCAAACGACCCGGGGATTTCGGCCTATTTCGCCTGCTGCAATCGCGGCAAGCAGTCGGTGACGGTGGACATCACGCATCCGAAGGGGCAGGAGCTCATCCGCAAGCTCGCCGCCAAGTCGGACGTTGTGATCGAGAACTTTAAGGTCGGTGGGCTCGCCAAGTATGGTCTCGATTACCAAAGCCTCAAGCAGATCAATCCCCGGATCATCTATTGCTCCATCACTGGCTTCGGCCAGACCGGGCCATATGCAGCACGGGCCGGCTATGATTTCCTCGTCCAGGCCATGGGTGGACTGATGAGCATCACGGGCGAGCCCGATGACGTGCCTGGGGGAGGCCCGGTGAAGGTCGGCGTGGCCATTTCGGATCAAATGGCAGGGATGTTCGCCTTATCCGCGATCCTGACCGCGCTTCTCAAACGCGAGCGCACCGGCGAAGGCGAGTACATTGACGTTGCCCTGCTCGATAGCACCGTCGCATCCCTGATCAATCAGGCCTCGACGTATCTTGTCTCGGGCATCGTTCCGCAGCGGATGGGCAATGCGCATCCGACGGTCGTACCGTACCAGGCTTTCCGCACGGCTGACGGGCACATCATTCTGGCCATCGGCAATGACGGTCAGTTCCAGCGATTCTGTGCAGTGGCCGGTCTCGAAGGCCTTGCGGACGACGAACGCTACCGCACCAACTCGGCGCGCATCATCAACCGAAACACGCTCATCCCGAAAATTGCCGAGGCCATTCGGCAACGTACGACGGCGGACTGGGTCAGTCTGCTCGAGTCACAGGCGGTGCCTTGCGGGCCCATCAACACCATTGATCAGGTGTTCGCCGATCCTCAGGTTCAGGCCCGCGGCATGCGGCGCGTTCTGGAGCACGAAAAAGCAGGGTCGCTGCCTGTTACCGCCAATCCGGTCCGCATGGCCTCGCACGACACGACCGCCGACAAAGCGCCACCGATGTTGGGAGAAAACACCGACGAGGTGCTCACGCGCCTGCTCGACCTTTCACCTGATGACATTACGGCACTGCGCAACGAGGGCGTCATTTGATCTCACTGCGGGCGCGCTGCTCTTAGCGCGACTGTGATGGACCGCTGGCGCGGATCACGGCTCCACATCCCGTTGCCGAGCCTCAGTTTGACGGGGCTGAAGGCTAAGCGCGGCCTTCGAGAGCATATGGGCGCTCACTGGGGCCGTGATGAACAGAAACAGCGTGATCGCCAGCTCACGTAATCCCAAGCCGGGCTCGACAGCGGCAGTGTCGACAAGTGAGGCCATGACAACGGAGCCGACGCCAAGCGTCGTGGCCTTGGTCGGACCATGAAGCCGGGAGAAGAAGTCCGGCAGGCGCGCGAGGCCGATCGAGCCGAGGAGCGCGAATGCGCCGCCAATGAGGGCCAACAGCGAAGTGACAATTTCTGCCAGCATGGCGCGCGTCCTCAGTCGATCACATTACCGCTCAGCATGAACTTGCAAAAGGCGGCCGTTGTAACGAAGCCCATCATCGCAATCAGCAGAGCCACTACGAAGTAGTCGGAGCTGTCGATGCTGATGCCGAACAGCATCACAAGCGCAATGGTGTTGATCGACAGCGTATCGAGAGCCACCACACGATCAGGCAGGCTCGGGCCGCGGATCATCCGAAAGAAATTAAGGAACATGGCTGCAATGACCATGGCGATGGCTAGCGCAACGGAATAGGTCAGCATCCGAAGGTCTCCTTGAGCGGGGCCTCGTAACGGGTCTTGATGGTGGTGACGAGCGCCGCGGGATCGGCCACGTTCAAGGCGTGAATGAAGAGAACGCGGCGTTCTCGATCGAGGTCTATGAACACCGTCCCCGGCGTCAGCGCGATGATGCTGCCCAGCATCGTCGCCACGAAGTCATCGTCGATATCGATCGGCACTTCGACGAAATGCGGTTGCAGTCGCTCGATCGGCCCCACGACGAGCCGCGCGACGATGATGTTGGCAATCAGAATATCGACAATGAGCCGAGCCAAAAGGCGCAGGCCTGTGAGCGGCCGTTGCACTCTAAGAGGCTCTGGCCAGAACGACGCCGTCAGAAGCGGTGTGGCGATCGCCAGAATTCCGCCGAGGAAGACATTTCCCGCGTTGAAATTCGGCGCCAGAATGAGCCACAGCGCCAAAATAATGAAGCTGAGATACGGCCTCGGCAGAACACGGGCGATCATCTTGGCCGCTGCTCCCGAATGATGCGTGGTGCCGCGCCGAGCACAGCCTCGATGTAGGCCTGCCGGTCGACAAGCTGTTCTGCCGCCGCCCGTGCGTAGCCAGAGACGGAGCCGGAGGTCAGCGTCAGCAGCGGGCTAGCTGCGACAAGTGCCATCAGTCCCAGATTTCGGAGCACGCTTGTCGGCGGATAAGCTGGCCGCGGCTCGTCGGTGATCGGTTCCCAGAAAAGGACGCTCGCGGTCCGCGCCAGCGCCAGCGCAACGACAAGGCTTGATGCGAGTACCGCAATCCACACCGGAAGCCTCCACGGGCTTCCGCTGACCGACTGCAACAGCATCACCTTGCCCAAGAACCCGGAAAGCGGCGGCACACCGCTGACCGCGACCGCAACGATGAGATAGGCCGAGCCGAGAATGGTGGGGTCGCGTATCTGCGGACCGCGCTCCAGCTTGTCCGCATGCTCGCCGCGCTCGTTCGCGATCGCGTCCGCCAGCAGAAAGAATCCGCCGGTAACCAGCGTGGAGTGCAGCATGTAGTAGATTATGGCTGCTGCGCTCGCGACCCCCGGCACGGCGATAACCGCCAGCATCAAGCCGGTCGAAATCATCACCAGATAGGCAACGACCACGGACAGGCGGAGCGCTGCCAGCACTCCGGCTGTTCCAAGCGCGATCGTCACAATGGCGACCTGCACCAGCCAGGGCTCGAACAGGTTCGCTGTGAATTCAGCATTGGCGAGCACGATGGTGGAGGTTCGGAGGAGAGCATACACTCCGACCTTTGTGAGGATCGCGAACAGCGCTGCCACTGGAGCCATAGCGGCACCGTAGGCAAGCGGCAGCCAGAACGAGAGCGGAATCAGGGCCGCCTTGAGCGCGAAGACGATGACCAACAGCGCGAATGCCGTCCGCACCAACGCCTGATCCGATTCCGGAACCTGCGGCAGCACAAGCGCGAGATCGGCGAAGTTGAGGGTGCCCAGCATGCCATAGATCAACGCGAGGGCCGCGAGAAACAGCATCGAGCCGACAACATTGAGCACGACGTAGACGAGGCTTGCCCGCGCGCGTAGAAACCCGCCGCCATGGGCCAGCAGGCCATAGGAGGCGAGCAGAAGCACCTCGAAAAAGACGAACAGATTGAAGATATCGCCCGTCAGGAAAGCACCGTTGATCCCAACAAGCTGAAGCTGGAACAGCGGATGAAACAGCTGACCTTTCGCATCCGCCCCTCCCATGGCGTAGAGCAAGGCCGGAAGCGCAAGCAGCGCCGTCAGCAGAACCATTGCGGCTGAGAGGCGGTCCAGCACGAGCACGATCCCGAAGGGTGCCGGCCAATCGCCAATGGCGTAGACCGAGTATTCCCCCCGCATCGCGGAGGCCACCAGCAACACCGAGGCTGAGAGCAGCGCAAGGGTCGCCAGAAACGACACCCAGCGCTGGAACGTCAGCCCGTTTCGATGTCCCGTCAGGCAGATAGCTGCCGCGAGCAGTGGGAGAAGGATCGGAACGATGAGGGCGTGGCTCACCGTGGCCCCTCCTCGGGTTCCACGGTGTCCACGTGGTCGGTGCCGCTCTCCTCCTTGGCTCGCAGCGCAAGCGCCACGACGTACGCCGTCATGCCGAAACCGATCACGATTGCGGTCAGCACCAGCGCCTGTGGTAGCGGGTCCGCGTGGACCGTACGGCCCGGGAGCATCAGCGGAGCGGCGCCAATCATGAGCCGCCCGCCGACGAAAATGAGCACATTCACGGCGTAGGAAAGCAGGGTGATCCCAAGGATCACGGAGAACGTCCGCTCCCGTAGAACGAGATAGATACCGCAGGCGACCAGGACGCCGATGCCGAGCGAGAAGATGAGCTCCATTGTCACCTCTCGCTGTCACGCTCGGCTGCAAATGCCTCGCGCCTGCTTACCCCACCAAACTCAGAAAGGACGAGGAGCGCCGCCCCGACCACGACGAGATAAACGCCGAGGTCGAACAGCATCGCTGACGCCAGCTCGATGTCTCCCAAGAGCGGAAGATGCACATGGCCGTAGCTGCTCGTCAGGAACGGATAGCCGAGCACGACACTCACGAGGCCCGTGCCTACGGCTAGGAAAAGCCCTGCCGCCAAGACACGAAGATGGTCCATGCGCAATCGGGCTCGGGCGAAATCGCTTCCGCTCGCCACGTACTGCAAAATCAAGGCGACGCTGGTGATGAGCCCGGCAGTGAACCCGCCACCGGGCAAATTGTGACCGCGCAGTAGAACGAAGAAGGAAACGACGAGCGCCAGCGGCAGCAAAGGCCGCATCAACATAGAAAGCATGATCGGTCGCCGATCAGCCTCGGTGGCAGCCGGTGGCAGATACGGCCGCAACCGCAAGCCATCGAGAACCGCGTAAACAGCGATCGCCGCCATGGCTAGCACGGTGATCTCGCCGAGCGTGTCGAAGGCGCGGAAGTCAACGAGAATGACGTTGACGACGTTTGTTCCGCCGCCGCCAGGTACAGCATCTTGCAGGTAATAGTCGGAAATGGTGGTCAAGGGCCGGCTGAGCATCGCGTAGCTGAGCGCCGCGATTCCCACACCGCCCCCGATGGCCAATCCAATGTCGCGCAGCTGCCGCGATCGCGGGGTCTCGGTCGGCCCCTCGGGCGGAACAAAGCGCAGGGCCAACAGCAGAAGGGTGATCGTGACGACCTCGACAGCCAGCTGTGTCAGCGCCAGATCCGGTGCGGAGAAGCGCACGAACGCGAGCGAGACGACGAGCCCGATCGTGCTCAAGAAGACGATGGCAGTCAGCCGTCGGCGGTGCAGGATTGTCCCGCCGACGCTGCCGATCACCAGCGCCACCAAGCCCGCCAAGGCGATCACGTCGGGGGGCGATCCGGCAAGAGGTCCGCCCAGGGGTGCCCGTGCAGCCGTGACATAGGCCCATCCGCAGAACACCAGAACCGATCCGATCAGCAGCACCATGTAGCGCTGCAGGGAGACGGTATCGATCCCGGCGATGATCTCCTGCGATCGGCACACCAGCCAGCGATAGAAGCGCTCGAAGGCGACGCGGCTGTGCAATTTCGGAAGGTACCGGTCGTGTAGAGCCTTGAGGTGATGCGACTGCCAATAGTGAATGAGCCCGCCTGCAATTGAGATGGAGCTCATGACCAGGGGCAGATCGAAGCCGTGCCAGACCGATAGACGAAAATACGGAAGCGGGGCCTGCAGCACTGCGCCAGCAGCAAGCCGTAGAATGGTCCCAACCGTGTATTGCGGAAATAGCCCGACAAGCAGGCAAATCAGCACGAGAATATCGACGGGAATGCGCATCCAGCGCGGAGGCTCTTGCGGCTGCCGCGGCAGGTCAATCGGCTCGCCGCCGAAAAATACGTCGTGGATGAAGCGTGCAGAATAAGCGACGCTCAGCACGCCTGCCATGGTCGCGAAAACTGGCAGTATCCACCAGTACGCGCCGAACCGCGGGAGCTGGATCGCCTCCGCGAAGAACATTTCCTTGCTGAGAAAGCCGTTGAGCAGCGGCACGCCTGCCATGGCCCCAGCCGCAACGATGCCGAGAACCGCCGTGTACGGCATATATTTGAAAAGCCCGTTGATGCGGCGCATGTCGCGGGTACCACACTCGTGGTCGACGATACCCGCCGCCATGAATAGCGATGCCTTGAACACGGCGTGATTGATGATGTGAAACACGCCCGCGATGGTGCTCATCGGCGTGTCGAGACCGAACAGCAGGGTAATCAGACCAAGGTGGCTGATGGTCGAATAGGCGAGCAGCCCCTTGAGATCGTTCTGCAACAGCGAGAGGTAGGCGCCGTAGACCAGCGTTATTGCACCGATCGGAAAGACGATGCTGGACCAGAGATCCGAGCCCGCCAATACCGGATGGAGGCGAGCCAGCAGGAACACGCCCGCCTTCACCATCGTCGCCGAATGCAGGTAGGCGCTCACCGGAGTCGGCGCGGCCATGGCGTTCGGCAACCAGAAATGGAATGGAAACTGGGCGGACTTCGTGAATGCTCCGACAAGGATTAGCACGAGGATAACTGGGTAAAGCCCGCTGGCCCTTATCGAATCGCGACTCGTCAGCACCACTGAAAGATCGTAGCTACCGACGATGGACCCGATCAGCATGACCCCGGCCAGCAACGCCAGGCCGCCGCCACCTGTTACGGCCAGTGCCATGCGCGCGGAAATGCGCGCATCATGCGCCTCGTGCTTGTAAGCGATGAGCAGGAAGGACGAGAGACTTGTCACCTCCCAGAAAATGACGAGCTGGATTAAGTTCTCCGAGAGAACCATGCCCAGCATGCCCCCGGCGAACGCGAGCAACAGGCCATAGAACCGGCCCAGGCGATCCGATTGCGGCAGGTAGTAGGCCGCATAGAGCACGATCAGCACACCGATGCCGAGGATCAGGATCGCGAAGAGCAGGCTGAGCCCGTCGAGGCGCAGGGCCAGATCGATGCCCCACTCCGGCAACCATCGCCGCCGTAGGATGACGGCCCTCTCAGCTTGTACTAGAGGCTCCAGTAGAACCAGAGGAGCGAGGCCTGCCGCCATGGCCAGTCCGCTGACCCATGCGGCTGCCCTGCGGCTGCGCTGGCTCACGATCACCACGATGGGTACAGCAACAAAGAGAGTGGCGAGCGGCACAATCAAGAGAGCCGTCATTCATAGTCCTTCATCGAAAGCTCCACTGTTTCACCCCAACGCGAAGAGAACGCACAAGCCGAAGCCCACGCCGACGGCCGATGTGCATCAGTCGCACATGCCGCTTTGCAATCGCTTGCTCGGCATGTCAGAGAATTGACGGCACGTTGGACAACGCCTGAAGCTGGATCCGTACAGCTTTGCGCTCACGGTAAGAACGATGCACGAAAGAGAGCGATCACGAGCCGAGCAAAACAGCGTCGAAGCCGCTTTCAGAAAAAGCGCGCTCGACTACCACGAAGCCGAACCTCCCGGGAAAATCACGATCCAACCGACCAAGCCTGTCGCGAACCAGCACGACCTGGCGCTTGCCTACTCACCGGGTGTCGCTCATGCCTGCAACGCGATCCTGGAAGACCCGTCCATGGCCTCGCGTCTCACGGCCCGTGGCAATCTCGTCGGCGTCATCACGAACGGCACCGCCGTTCTGGGCCTCGGCAATATTGGACCGCTCGCCTCAAAGCCGGTGATGGAGGGCAAGGCGGTCCTGTTCAAGAAATTCGCCGGCATCGACGTTTTCGACATCGAGATCGCCGAGACGGACGTCGATGCATTCGTGGAGGCCGTCGCACGGCTGGAACCGACATTTGGCGGCATCAATCTCGAGGACATCAAGGCGCCCGAGTGCTTCGAGATCGAGCGCCGGCTCAAGGAGCGCATGCGGATCCCTGTGTTCCACGATGACCAGCACGGCACGGCGATCGTGGTGGCCGCAGGCGTCCTCAACGGCCTCAAGCTCGTCGGAAAAGACATCAGCGAGGTGAAACTCGTCTGCTCCGGCGCCGGTGCTGCGGCCATCGCCTGCCTCAACCTGCTCATCTCGCTCGGGATGCGCCGCGAGAATATCTACGTGGCCGACATCGCGGGGTGCATCTTCAAGGGCCGAACCGAGCTGATGGATGCCTACAAGGAGCCCTTCGCTCAGGATACGAAGGCGCGCACTTTGGCTGAGCTTATGCCCGGCGCCGACATCTTCCTCGGACTGTCGGCAGGCGGCATCGTCAGCAAAGAGATGGTGGCGGAGATGGCCCCGCGCCCGATCATCTTCGCGCTTGCCAATCCCGTGCCGGAGATCATGCCGGAGGACGTGAAAGAGGTCCGTTCCGACGCCATCATTGCCTCGGGCCGCACCGACTACCCCAATCAAGTCAACAACGTCCTCTGCTTCCCCTTCATCTTTCGCGGAGCGCTCGACGTTGGAGCGACGACGATCAACGAGGAGATGAAGAAGGCGGCCGTCTTGGCGCTGGCCAGCATCGTCGAGGCCGAAGCTTCCGACATCGTCCTCTCCGCTTATAGGGCTGATACGTTCGTCTTCGGGCCGGACTACATCCTCCCGAAGCCGTTCGATCCGCGGCTTATGACTGAGATTGCGCCGGCGGTAGCGAAAGCGGCCATGGAGACCGGCGTCGCGACGCGCCCGATAGAGGATTTCGAAGCGTATAAGGAACGGCTATCGAGCTTCATCTATCGCTCGGGCTTCGTCATGCGCCCGATCATGGATGCGGCGAAGGTGGCGCATCGCGAGTCACCGCGACGCATTGTGTTTGCCGAGGGCGAGCACCCCTACATCCTTCAAGCTGCCTATCAGGTGATCGTTGAGGGAATAGCGCGTCCGATCCTTGTCGGCCGGCGGGAGAACATCATGCGCATGCTGCCCCATCTGGGGCTCAGGATGCGGCCGGAGGTGGATTTCGACATTTTCGATCAGGAGACGGATCCTCGCGTCGAGGTTATGACAGAGGAGTATCATCGCCTCGTCGAGCGCCGCGGCATTTCCCCAAGCCATGCCCGCCGCGTCGTGCGGGCCGGATCGACGGTCATTGCCGGCCTACTGCTGAGACGCGGCGATGCCGACGCGATGATCTGCGGCGCCGTGGGTCGCTATCAGACCCAGCTCCGACATGTGTCACAGGTCATCGGCAAGAGAAAGGATGTGCGCGGACTTGCGGCGCTTTCGGGCATCATTTTGCCGTCCGGTCCGCTGTTCATGACCGATACCTACGTGAACTATGATCCAGATCCGGAGCATCTGGCCGAAATCACTTTGCTTGCAGCAGATGAGGTGCGCCGTTTCGGCATCAATCCCAAGGTAGCCCTACTCTCACACTCCAATTTCGGTTCGGAGGACACCACCTCGGCGTTGAAGATGCGGGAAGTGCTCGCAATCCTGAACGAGCGGGCACCGGACCTCGAGGTCGAAGGCGAGATGCACGCCGATGCGGCGCTTTCGCCGTTCATTCGCGAGGAAATCTTTCCGAATTCGCGCCTCACCGGCGCCGCGAACCTGCTGATCATGCCATGTCTCGACGCGGCCAACATCGCCTTCAACATGTTGAAGGTGGTGTCCGGAGCTGTGGTGCTTGGTCCGATACTCCTCGGAGCGGAAAAGGCTGTTCACATCGTGACGCCCTCGATTACCGTCCGTGGTCTGCTCAATATGAGCGCTATCGCAATCGTGGATAGCGTCAGATCCGACGAGGAGCGAGCTCGAGCGGAGGCTTAGCTGCTCGGAGCTTTTCCGCCCGAGCGCGCTTCCAGGCGCTGCAGTGCGCCTGCCGAGGTGAATCCCATGATCAGCATGATTACCGCGGCGAAAAGCACGGTCATCAGAACGCCGATAGCCGAGAACCCCGTGCCATAGGCAACGGGTCCCGCTGCTTGCCCCAGGAAAAAGAAAAACGAATGCAGAGCTATTGCCGAGCCGCGAGCGTTGGGGGCTAGCTCCGTGGCCTGCACCTGCAGCACGTTATGCACCATGAAGAAGCCGAGCCCCACGAGAACGAACCCGGCGAACTGAAGCGGCCAGACAGGCTGCAGTGCGATGAGGCCGAAGCCCGAGGCAGCAATCACCCCGCCTCCGCGCATGATGTTGAACTTGCCGCCGAGCCATTTCAGCAGGACGCGAACAAGGGCGGCGTAGATGACACCACCGATGCCGATGCCGGCGATGACAATGCCTGCCTCTCGGATGCCGCCGAGCCCCTTGGCCTCCAGCAACGTCGCGACATACGGTGCCATGCCGTAGACGACGAGCCCCTCGGTCGCCACCGCTCCATAGCAAACGTATGCTCGCGGATCAGCGAAGATCGTCGCGTATCCCGATTTCAAGCCACTCAACGTGAATTGCGTTCGCTGCGCCTTCTGCCGAGGTGAAAGGTAGAGGATGGTCGCCACGAGCGTCGCAAACGCAACGACCCCCGTAATCGCAAGAACAATCCGCCATCCGAAAATTGCTGCGATAAATCCGGCCGCAATGGAGCTGGTGAGTTGCCCCGTCACCGCCGCCAGAATAATCCGTGAAAGGGCGACATGTCGGTCGGCCAGGTCGAACCGGTCACCAACAATAGCAAAGGCAACCGGGATCACCCCTCCCGCCGCGATGCCCGCCACAATGCGCGCAGCAAAGAGCGTTTCTATGGAGGGGGCCAGCGCAGACACCAGCATAGCGGCGGTGAGCACGCCGAGAAAAATCTTGATGATGCGCGCCTTGCCCATCGAATCCGCCAGCGGCCCAAGCAGCGGCTGGCTGAAAGCGTAAGGGAACGCGAATGCCGATGCGAGCAACGCGACTATCGAAGTCGTCGTGGCAAGATCGCGGGCGACCTCCGGCACCACGGGGTCGATCACGCGCATCGAAAGCGCGCCTGCGAAGACCCCCAGCGCAAGGACGAGGAGAAGAGGCATCGGCAGCGTCGAGGACCTAACGAATGGCTGCCTGCAGAGACTTGCCGCAGCCGCTGCAGACAACAAGAACAGAAGCAACGGTAAGCCGGACGGATCGGACCGTCGAGCGCGAATGCTGCATTTGCACCGACGATCAGGTATGCGGAACGTGCAGTGGCCGCCCGCGGTCGGAGGCCACCGACGATTGCGTCACAGACGCTAACTCTCTAGCATGCCCAGCGATTTGGGGCGGGGTTACCGCCCCCGGGCAACCTAACAAATCGGGAGCGGAGGACCCCTTCAGATGAGCACTCCATACAATGTCTTGATCCTTGGTGCCTCGTATGGGTCGCTGCTAGCGACGAAGCTGCTGCTGGCCGGCCATAATGCGAAGCTGGTCTGCCTTCCGGCTGAGGTGCAGCTCATCAACGCCGAGGGTACCATCGTCCGCATGCCGGCCAAGGGCCGGGAGGGCTTGGTGGAGGTGAGATCTCGGGATCTTCCTGGAAAGTTGTCGGCCGACGGACCCGACGCCGTCGATCCGAGCGAGTACGATCTCGTGGCCCTCGCGATGCAAGAGCCGCAGTACCGCTCGCCGAGCGTCCGCGACCTACTCGATCGGATCGCGAAGGCCGGTGTGCCGTGCATGTCCATCATGAACATGCCGCCACTCACCTACTTGAAGCGCCTTCCAGGTCTCGACGTCGAAGCCTGCCGGAGCGCCTACACCGATCCGGCGGTCTGGGACAACCTTGACCCTGCTTTGATGACGCTATGCAGCCCCGACCCGCAGGCCTTCCGTCCGCCCGAGGAGAACGTCAACGTGCTGCAAGTCCGGCTGCCGACGAACTTCAAGGCGGCCCGCTTCGAGTCGGATGCGCATACGGACATTCTGCGGAAGCTCCAAGCCGATATCGAGGCTTCGCGTTTTGAGATCGATGGCACCAAGGTCGAGCTTCCCGTCAAGCTCAAGGTGCACGACTCCGTGTATGTGCCGCTGGCAAAATGGGCCATGCTGATCGCTGGCAACTACCGCTGCGTGCTTGAGGATACCGTGCGGCCGATCAAGGAGGCCGTTCACTCGAACCTCGACGAATCGCGCGCCGTATACAACTGGGTTGTCGAGCTCTGCGTGAAGCTCGGCGCCAGCGAGAGCGACATGGTTCCGTTCGAGAAATACGCCAACGCTGCCCTGTCGCTCTTGAGCCCGTCATCGGCCGCCCGTGCGCTCGCCGCCGGCGCTCCGTACATCGAGCGCGTCGACCGCCTCGTACAGATCATCGCCGCGCAGAAGGGCATGAAGTCCGAGGCGGTGGACCGTACGGTGGCCTTGGTCGACAGCTGGCTTGAACGAAACCGGCAGAAGGCGAGCTAAAGCCACGTTTTGGTCGAGGTGCCCACGACCACGAGGCACCTCGACCGCCTCCCCCGAGGCGGGAGGCGAGTTGCACGATCTGGAATCGATCAATTGCCCGAACCATCCCCGCAGGAGAGGATGCCTCCTTGGTTTGGGCTACCGTTGGTTGCGACAGCCAACTGCCGTTTCCACATTCATCGCTCGTACGCTGACAGCCACTTGGGCTAAGGCTGATCGGTTCTTGCGAGCTTAGATTGGGCGCCAACCTTGTTCGGCGTATCACCCGAACGAGGCAATTGGGAGCGAATGCCATGAGCGTCCGTCACGGGGAGGTTGTTACCCGTCCCAGCGAGGTCGAGTCGGCCTATGCCTGGATGCGCCTCGCTGCATCGGTGCTCATCGGCACTGTCGGTGGCATCGGCATGTGGGCGGTCGTGGTCGTTCTGCCTACGGTCGAAGCAGAATTCGGAGTCGCTCGCGCGGGCGCGTCGCTACCTTACACCATCACGCTCTTGGCCTTTGCAACGGGTGGAATCTTCACGGGGCGCCTCGCCGACCGGTACGGCATTGTCCTTCCAGTTGCCGGAGGAGCAGTCCTCCTCAGCATAGGCTACATCCTCACCAGTCAAGCCGGGAGTCTGTGGCAGTTCGCCATTATTCACGGGCTGCTCATTGGCATTGGCAGCTCGGCGAGCTTTGGACCGCTCTTGGCCGACATCTCGCACTGGTTCACCCGTCGTCGTGGTATCGCGGTCGCGATTTGCGCCAGCGGCAACTATCTCGCTGGCACGATCTGGCCGCCGCTTATCCAGCACTTCGTGGCGACATATGGCTGGCGCGAGACGTACTTCGGCATCGGTGTGCTCTGTCTGGTGACCCTGTTGCCGCTCGCCTTCGCGCTGCGCCGCCCGCCACCGCATCAGCAGATTTCGGAGGCGGAGCTGGCGGCCGCAGGCTCTCAAGCCAGACTCGGGATCTCGCCCAACATGCTCCTCAGCCTGCTCGTTGTAGCTGGCGTCGCCTGCTGCGTGGCCATGTCCATGCCGCAGGTGCACATCGTCGCCTACTGTGGCGACCTCGGCTATGGCGCAGCGCGTGGCGCCGAGATGCTCTCCCTGATGCTGGGCTTCGGCATCGTCAGCCGCCTCATTTCAGGATGGATTGTGGATCGGATCGGAGGACTCGCGACGCTTCTGCTCGGGTCGACGCTGCAGGCGATTGCGCTGTTCCTCTATCTGCCATTCACCAGTTTGCCGTCGCTCTATCTGATCTCTGCGCTGTTCGGCCTTTTCCAGGGCGGTATCGTGCCGAGCTACGCCATCGTCGTACGCGAGTACTTCGCACCTGGAGAGGCCGGAACGCGGGTTGGCGTCGTCCTCATGGCAACTCTCTTCGGCATGGCGCTCGGGGGTTGGCTGTCTGGCGCGCTCTATGATCTCACCGGCGATTACCAAGCCGCCTTCATCAACGGCATTCTCTGGAACGTGCTCAACATCGCGATCGTCGGCTGGCTTCTGCTGAGAAAGCGAACACAGGGCATGGTCGCTGCCTAGTCTGGCTCAACCACGCCACGACTTGATTAGCTTGAGTTCGTCCGAGGAGCATGTGCAGCTGAGGCTGCCTCGCAGCATCATTGGATGCCCATCTTGTGCAGCCGGTCCCGGGCCGCTTGCGAGCGCGGATCGAGAGCGAGCGCCTTCTGGAAGTCTTCGATGCTCTTGTCACGATTGCCGAGCTTTTGATGAACCAGGCCGCGGTTGTAGTAGGCCAGAGCCATATCGGGCCCGCGCTCTACGGCAGCATCGTAATCGGCGAGAGCTCGTGCGTAATCTCCGAGATCGTAGTAGGCGTTTCCGCGATTGTAATAAGGGAACGGACTATCCGGAGCGAGCCGGATCGCCTCGGTGAAATCGGCAAGCGCGCGTTTGTGATCGCCCTGCGAGGCGTAGGCGATGCCCCGGTTCGTATAAGCCACGGCCAAATTGGGACCGAGCGCCTTGCCGGTGCGAATGTAGGCCGTGCAGCCGCGGATCTGTCGCGCCCTGTCCTCGAATTGATTGCAGTCAGCAATGGGATTTTCGGACTCGGCCGCCGCCAAGCCCGGCAGCAGGAAGACTGGCAAAAGGGCGAGGAACACTCTCACGGGCAATCTCCTGCTTTGGGTTCGCTAGCAAAACGGACCGGCGCTGGGTCTGCGATAAGCAGCATGACCGATTCCCGCAGCGCTCCCATCCCTGAGCGGCCGTTTAGAGACAACTACCGCTCCCGCTGGCGGCAGCGGCGCTCACCCTCTTTACGCTCGGATTTAATCGGCCTACCGATAACGCGTACCACAACAAGATCGGTCCAGGAGCAAAATATATGAAGCTTGTCCGATTTGGTCCGCCGGGTGCGGAAAAGCCGGGCCTCGTCGACGCTGACGGGACCATCCGGGACGTATCGGCTCATGTCCAGGACTACGATGGCCCGAACCTCAGCCCCGCCAGTCTGGATAAGCTCAGGCAGCTCGACCTGAAATCGCTTCCCGCAGCCCCCTCCGGCGTCCGGATCGGTCCACCCGTTGCGAGACCGGCCAATTTCATCGCCGTCGGCCTGAATTATGAGGATCACGCCAAGGAGACGGGCTCTCCGATTCCGACCGAGCCCGTTCTGTTCAACAAGCTCGGCAATTGCATCGTCGGGCCGAATGACGACGTGATGATCCCGAAGGGATCGCAGAAGCTCGATTGGGAGGTCGAGATCGCGTTCGTCATTGGTACGCGGGCGCGCTACGTCGAGGAGAAGGACGCGCTCAAGCACATTGCCGGGTACACCATCTGCAATGACGTGTCCGAGCGCCACTTCCAGATGGAGCGTGGCGGGCAGTGGATGAAGGGCAAGTGCTTCGAGACGTCCGGCCCGCTCGGCCCTTGGCTCGTGACACCGGACGAGATCGAGGATGTCCAGAACCTAGACATGTGGCTGGACGTGAACGGTCAGCGCATGCAGACCGGCAATACGCGGACCATGATCTTCTCGATCCCGTATCTCCTGCACTACATCTCCCAGTTCATGGTGCTCGAGCCGGGTGACGTCGTGACCACCGGCACACCCCCCGGCGTTGGCCTCGGCATGAAGCCGCCCGTGTTCCTGAAGGCCGGGGACGTGATGACCTTGCATATCCAGGGTCTAGGCCAACAATCGCAAAGGGTCGTGCCGTTCCGCGAATAGGAGCGGCGTGCGCACGCGGGTTCGGAGGCCAAAATCGCTCGATTTGGCCTTCGCGGACCTCAGTCTGTTAAGTCGCTCGATCGCCGCTGCGCGGATCTAGGCACCGATAAGCTCGGCAAACAGTGTTGGGTCGACGTTGCCGCCGGAGAGGATGCAGGCGACCGTTCGGCCGAATGCAGGGACTTTTCCCGAAAGAACGGCTGCCAGGGCTACGGCGCCGCCCGGCTCGACGACAAGCTTGAGCTCCTCGAAGGCGAACCGTACGGCGTCACGCACCTCGTCGTCGCTCACAGCCACACCGCCCGCGAGCGTCTTTCTGCAGATTGCCAATGGCAGCTCGCCGGGAGACGGAGCCAGCAGAGCGTCGCATATCGAGCCGGACATCCTCTCGTTGCGCTCCCGGTGACCGCTGGCCAAAGACCGTGCGAGATCGTCGAAGCCTTCCGGCTCGACGCTATAGACCTCCGCAGCCGGATTGGCCTGCTTCACGGCTAGGGCAACTCCGGAAATGAGACCGCCGCCCGAGCACGGGGCCAAAACCGCATCAGGCATCGCGTTGATTGCGCTCGCCTGCTCCATCAGCTCGAGCCCGACCGTCCCCTGCCCGGCGATGACGTCGCGGTGGTCGAAAGGCGGAATGAATGCTGCATTGCGCTCGGCGCAGAGGCTCTGCGCGATGGCGTCCCGATCATCAGTGTCCCGGTTGTAGGTCACAATATCGGCGCCGTAGCGCCTGGTTCGCGCGACCTTCATCTCGGGCGCGTCCTGCGGCATGACGATGAGAGAGCTCAGACCACATAGCATGGCCGCCGCAGCGACGCCCTGAGCGTGGTTGCCCGACGAGCAGGCTACAACGCCACCGGGAAATTTCGTCCGGTCGACCTGCGATATGGCGTTGTATGCGCCGCGGAATTTGAACGACCCTACCCTCTGCAGCGTCTCGAGCTTGAGGAGCACGCGGCCGCCGGTCCTGTCGTTGAGCACGGGATGCTCGATGAGCGGCGTGCGCACCGCAAGCTTCCCCAGCCGCTCGGCGGCCGCCAGGATGTCATCATAAGTTGGAAGAGCGGACTGCATGACCTCGGCGCTCCAATGGGAGGGAAATAACGCGCTCAAACGACCAGCGCGAGCAAAGTCTAGGATTAGCTTAGTTCAGGAGAGCTCCGCCACCTGTTTCCGAGATGCCATAATCGTTTTGGCATCGTCCGGTCGCCCTTGAATGCCCCGCGTCGTGCACGGATTGCTGTGGCAGCAGAATAGAAATTGCGGCTTGTGCCTGGGGATTCGATTTCCAGAAAAAAACCGGCCCGGTCGGACCGGGCCGGTCTTTGATAGAGCCGAACGATGTTCGACTCTCCCCCCGAAGCTCGCCACACGTCCGGAGTGCCTCCGGAGCTGATAAATCGGTCTCCCCCCGAGCCGATTTGTGCTTGCAAGTCTGACATTTGGGCGGCGTCGGAGCAACCGGTCCGTGAACAGATTCTGGGGAACCGGTGCCGATCAGCCACACTACGACGGAGTCAGATATTTCGCTTACGGCTTAGACCGGTGGCGGCTGACGCCGTATGGCAAAAAGGTGATCGACAGGTCCCGAACCGTGTCCGATTTGGCAATGGGCCCCGGCTTCAAGTGCGCTCCAGACGAATGCCTTTGCACGCCGGACAGCTTGCTCGAGGGGCTCTCCTGCAGCCAGCAGCGCCGCGATCGCCGCCGAGAGCGTGCATCCCGTACCATGCGTGTTCGGCGTCTCGATGCGCGGTGCCTCGAGAGGAATAATACCGCCGGCATGAGCCAGGATATCGGTTGCCGTCTTGCCGCTGCCGTGACCACCCTTGAGCAGCACCGCGGCACAACCGAATGCTCTCAGCGCTTCGGCCTGCCGTGCCATCTCATCGAGATCAGTCGCCTCCGGGCATCCGAGGAGCCGGGCTGCTTCCGGGATGTTCGGCGTGAGCAGCGAAGCGCGCGGGATCACCCGTTCCCTCAATGCGCCGATAGCGTCCGGCTCCAGCAGAACATCGCCGCTGGTAGCAACCATCACGGGGTCGCAGACGAGCGGGATTTCGGCGTTGCCCTCCAATGCCTCGGCCACAGCGAGAATGACATCGGCATTGGCCAGCATGCCGGTTTTCGCCGCCTTGACGTCGAGGTCGGACAGCACCGAGTCGATTTGAGCTCTGACAAACGCCGGTGGAATTGGCAGTACGTCGTCGACGCCGCGTGTGTTCTGTGCCGTCAACGCCGTCAACACCGACGCGCCGTAGACGCCGAGTGCCGTGAATGTTTTGAGGTCGGCCTGAATGCCGGCGCCGCCGGAGCTGTCAGACCCGGCGATGGTCAGTGCAATCGGCACTGGTTGCGTTTGTTGGTCGGCCATTCTGTCCCCGTGTGTGCTCCCCACCCACCACCTGACGTCGGCAGGCGCATCAAGGCCACGCTCCTCGCCTGGCCATCAACTATTGTGGCAGCTCAGTTCCCAAGGCTCTGCTTCATGATGTCCATTTGCAGGCTCTCAGGCGTGAACTGCTCCTCGATCTGAGCAAGCCCGGGGAATGTTTCGATCATCCACTGGCCGAGCCAGTTCATCGTGCCACTCAGGAACATAAGGCCTGTAATGATGAGCAGCACGCCCATCACCTTCTCCACCACACCCAAATGCCTGCGGAACCGCTGCATGAATGAGAGGAACGGGCGGACGGCAACAGCAGCCAAAATGAACGGCACGCCGAGCCCGAGCGAGTAAACGAACAGCAGCTGCACGCCCTTGGAAAGGCTCGCCTCATTGGCAGCTAGCGCGAGGACCGTAGCCAGGATCGGCCCGATGCAAGGCGTCCAGCCGAAAGCGAACGCCAACCCAATGACATAGGCACCGACGAGTCCGGCCCCCTGGACGGCTCCGTGATAGCGCGCCTCCTTATAGAGGAGCGGAATGCGCAGCACACCGAGGAAATGCAGGCCGAACAAGATGATCACCGCGCCCGCGATAATCGACAGCTCGCCCTTGTAGGTCTGGATGAGTTGCCCGAATGCTGAGGCTCCCGCACCAAGGCCGACGAACACCGTCGTGAACCCGAGCACGAAAACGACGGAGCCCAACACGACGCGCCGCCAGACGTCGGCATCGAGCTTCGTATCCGAGGTCGTTGCCATGCTGATGGTCGTGCCGCCGAGATAGCCGAGATAAGGCGGCACCAGCGGCAGCACACACGGGCTCAGAAAGCTGACCAGACCGGCCAGCGCCACTCCGAAATAAATGTGAGCGTCGATGAACACGTCGCCGTTAGCCCCTCGAAGTAACGCCGCTACTGAAAGCGCGCGGCAGCCATCTTGGCCTGTGCCGCGCAGCAGGCCAACGTGGACGACCGCCGCATCAGCGGCCGGACGGCGGCGAGACCCCTCCCGTCAGCGACGTCCTCGGCCGACGGCTGGCGCGGCCTCCTCCGGCCCCTCCAAGGCCTCGGCGGCCTCCTGGTCCTCGGGTTGAGCCAACATCCGGTCCACGATCAACCCGGCATTCTGGCGGATCGCCTGCTCGATCTTCGCAGCGATCTCCGGGTTTTCCTTGAGGAACGCCTTTGTATTCTCGCGCCCCTGGCCGATGCGCTGGCCGTCGAACGAGAACCAGGCGCCCGACTTCTCGACAATCCCCGCCTTCACGCCGAGGTCGACGATCTCGCCAGTTCGGGAAATTCCCTCACCGTACATGATATCGAACTCGACCTGCTTGAAGGGCGGCGCGACCTTGTTCTTGACCACTTTCACACGGGTTTGGTTACCCACGACCTCGTCGCGATCCTTGATCTGACCGATGCGGCGAATATCGAGCCGCACGGACGCGTAGAACTTGAGCGCGTTCCCGCCCGGCGTCGTTTCCGGATTGCCGAACATCACACCGATCTTCATGCGGATCTGGTTGATGAAGATCACCATGCAGCGTGATTTGGAGATGGACGCCGTCAGCTTCCGCAAAGCCTGGCTCATGAGCCGGGCCTGCATTCCCGGCAGAGACTCGCCCATCTCGCCTTCGAGCTCCGCCCTCGGGGTGAGGGCTGCCACGGAGTCGACGACCAGAACGTCGATGGCGCCGGAGCGGACGAGCGTGTCGGCAATCTCCAGTGCCTGCTCTCCCGTGTCTGGCTGGGAAACGAGGAGATCGTCGACATTCACGCCGAGTTTGCGGGCATAAACCGGATCGAGCGCGTGCTCGGCATCGACGAAGCCACAGATCCCACCACGCTTCTGGGCCTCGGCGACGACATGGAGGGCCAGTGTCGTTTTGCCCGATGACTCGGGTCCGAAGATCTCGATGACGCGACCACGGGGCAGGCCGCCGATTCCGAGCGCGATGTCGAGGCCGAGCGAGCCGGTCGGAATCCCTTCGACATCGATTGAGCGGTCATGCGAGCCAAGCCGCATGACGGAGCCCTTGCCGAAATTCTTCTCGATCTGCGACAGCGCAGCTTCGAGGGCCTTCTGCTTGTCCATTGTGTCTCCCTCGACGACTCGGAGGTGCGGTGCTTGCATCGTCGTCACCCTATGGCAGCTGTTGCAGGTCGGCAATTGGTTAACAGTATGTACCCGATTTGTTCTCAACTGTCGAGAGTGAACAGATTGTGGATTTCGTGTGCTCGCGGGAACCCGACGCAGTGAGGTCGTAACGGGCACTCATTCCGTGATCCCACCGCGCCCGCGCGGCTAGCTGCTACTTCCCCAGCTCCTCTTTCACCTTCGCCGCGAGTTGAGCCAATGAGAACGGCTTCTGCAGGAACGCGAAGGGAGCGTCAGGGTCGAGGGTGTTCTTGAAGGCGTCATCGGGATAGCCAGACATGAAGATGATCTTCAGATCTGGATTGATCTCCTGCAGCAGCCTGTACATGCTGGGGCCGTCCATCTCCGGCATGATTACGTCGCTGATGACGATATCCACGGGGCGATCTGCCTCGCGCACCATCTCGATCGCCTCTGCCCCGCTCGAGGCCTGCAGCACCTCATAACCCTGCCGCTTCAGGGCCTCTGCGGCGAAGCTGCGGACCGCGTCTTCGTCCTCAACCAGCAGAACGCGGCCGGCACCGGTCAGATCCCGGTGGCGCTCTTTACGCCCGTTCTTGCCCGCGATGATCTCGGCCTCGTCCTCCGCATCGACATAGTGACGCGGCAGGAAGACCCGGAACGTCGTGCCCTTGCCCGGCGTGCTGTGGACGAAGACGTACCCGCCGGTCTGATTGACGATGCCGTAGACGGTCGCCAGCCCAAGACCGGTCCCTTTGCCCACGCTTTTGGTCGTGAAGAACGGCTCGAAGATCTTGGCCTGCACCTCGGGCGTCATGCCGTGGCCGGTATCCTCCACCTCGATCATGACGTATTCGCCGATGGGCAGATTCTGCGGCTCGAGCCTTTGGCTCTCGCGCTCGGTGACGTTCCTTGACCGGATGATGAGCTGGCCGCCGTCGGGCATGGCATCCCGGGCATTCACGGCCAGATTGATGATGACGGACTGAAGCTGCGAGAGGTCGGCCTTGACGTACCACAGGTCCCGCCCCGGCAGGATCTTCAGCTCGATCTTCTCACCGAGGAGGCGATTGAGCATCACGGAGGTGTCCGTCAGCATCTCGCCGATCTGGAGCACCTCGGGCTGCAGGGTCTGACGGCGTGAGAAAGCGAGCAGCTGGCTCACGAGCTCGCCCGCGCGGTTGGCCGCCGTCTTGATGTTCATGATGTTGCGATAGGCCGGATCGCCGGGCCGATGTGTCTGCAGCAGCAGGTCCGAGAAACCGATGATGGCCGTCAGGACGTTGTTGAAGTCGTGCGCCACGCCGCCCGCAAGCTTGCCAATTGCTTCCATCTTCTGGCTCTGGGCGAACTGTATCTCCAGTGCCTTCAGCTCGGTGGCGTCGATGACGTAGAGCACAGCCGCCTCGTCCGCCGACCCGCGGCTCAGAGCACTGAAGAAGACGCGGCGCGTGAACTCCCGCGACCCGCCGACTGTGATCTCAAGCGGCTGGATATTGGCTTTCCCGGCCAGCGCATCGTTCAGAGCGGCTTCCACCTCTGCCCGCCGGTCGGGCTCGGCGTTGCGAGTGAGAACATCGAGCGCGCTGTCTCCACGTCCGGCCTTTCCATCCACCATCAGTCGTGCGAAAGCCGTGTTGGCGCTGACGATCCGACCGTCTGCGCCGACAGTGGCGATGCCGAACGGCGCCGACTGGAAGAAGCGGGCAAATCGCACATCGGCCGTGCGGCCGCGCCCACCCGCGTCGGCTTCGGTAATGCGCTCGAGCACGGCAGCGACGAAACCGGGTTGGCGGGCACGCTGCACAACGAGCAGCGTCGCCGGCCATATCACGCCGTCCTCGCGCACCAGATCCAGATCGATCCGGCGCGCTCGATGCTCGGCATCGCGGGCCAGCGCCCGAAGGAGAAGAGCGCCATCGCCGGAAACGATATCGGTCAGCTTCAGACCGCGTGCCAGAGAGCTGGCCGAAAGGCCAAGCCATGTGGCCAACGTGCCGTTGAGATGCTCGATTTCTGCGTCCTCCCCGGCGACCAGAAGGCCGAGGGGCATCGTCTCGTAGTAGCCGAGCGTCGCTTCCAGGGCACGCATCGCCTCGGCCTCGCGCCGCCGATCGTCGGTGACGTCGATCATCCGCCAGACGACGAGGGGCTCGGCCTCGCCGCTGCGCCCCAGATCGAGGCGGCTCACGCTGAGGCGGAACCAGCGCGACTGACGCTGGCCGGCCAATACCGTCCGGAGGCGAAACTCCTCTGTTCTGCTCTCGCCGCGTCCTGCAGCCCGCGCCAACCGGAACAAGGCTTCTGCGGCTTGGGGCTCGCCGGCGCAGAGCGATTCCAACGCACTGACATGATCGTAGTCCGCGGGGCCGACCAGCTCGTCAAAGGCACGGTTGGCATAAACTCGGCGGCCATCGAGCGTGGTGACACACAGGCCGTCCTTCAAGCTCCGCGCCAGGGCATCGACGATGTTCGCATCCCCAGAGTGGTCAGCGATCCGGATGTGCCCTGCCAAGAGCCCAAACACAAAGAAGACGCCAAGCGTCGCGAGGAACGCCATGGCGGTCAGCAGAATGGGCTCGCTCGAATCGAACGTGAGGACGGCGAGCGTCCCCAAGGCTCCGGCAAGTACGACAGCGGCAAGGGCGATTATGCCTCCGCCGGAGCGCGAACTCACCAGAGGGATGTCAGCCGTGAGTGGTCCCTGTTGCGCTTCTATTTCCCGCATAGCGGGAGAAACTAGCTGATTCTGGGATACGGCGGGCTTGCCGGCCATCTTAGGCTACTCTTACGCACAACTTTCACGAATGTTCATAAGCCCAGGCTACGGCGCCCTAACAGGTCGGCAGGACGTCTCGGAACCGTAACGATCTCAATATTTCAGTCATCCCGGTAAACATATCGTTGCCGAGTGTCCGTTCGCCGGCTTTCTGCGCACAGAGATATTCTGTTCGCGCGCGAGTTGTCTTCATTCCAATCGTGTTAATCTATTCCGCGAAGCACGCTATACCTTCGCGCTGCGACCTTCGGGGGGTGCGAACGGGATGGCCGGACGGGGCGGGGGCGCCCTCACAGCGCCATAAGGACGTGCACGCCTCCATCCAGCTGATCGAGAGGAGCGCGGGTGCGCCCGCGTCAATTCATTATGGAAATCCTGTCCTGGCTGCTTTTCGTAGTATTCATCGCTGCCCTTCTCGTGGTCGGGGCACTGCTACTGCGCGGCTATCTCAGCACAGGATCGCCCAGCGGTGCGCTGAAGGGTGCCCTCACCGGCAACTTTTTCGGCCCCCGTCCACCGAAGCGTCTGGAGGTGGTGGACCAGGCCAATGTCGATGGGCGACGGAAGCTCCTTCTCATCCGCCGAGACGGTGTGGAGCATCTAATCATGACCGGGGGACCTGTCGACGTGGTGATCGAGACCGGCATTCAACCACCCGAGATGCCCGAGACCACGCATGAGCCCGCGGAGTCGATTTTCCAGCGGCGCACACGGTCGAGCACCGTGGTCGAGGCGTGAGCCGCCAACACTGGAGCCGGGGCATGTCATCACGACTTCCGAGGATTTTCGTCCTTGTGCTGACCTGCGTCGGCTGCCTCACGATTGCTCTTGGCCTGCCGAGGGTTGCATATGCCAATGAGCCCGCGGGGTCGACCGCATCTCCCGGCACGACTAAAGCGCAGCAGCCTGAGTCCCCGACACCATCGCCTTTTTTCCCCGCTGAGCTGGCCCAACGCATCGTGCGCCTGGCCTCCGATGTCGAGAACGCCGCCAAAGGCATTCAGCGCGTCAAGGATCGGGAGAGCGGGCTTGCAGGACAACGACTCGAGCTGGAACGCATCGAGGTCGAGGCCCAGGAGCTCATTGCTGCGCTCAAACCTCGCCTTTCAGCTGTCACGGCACAGCTTCAAAAGCTCGGTCCCCCTCCCGAAAAGGATGCGGCCCCCGAGGCGCCGAACGTCGCCAGCGAACGGGAGCGGCTGACTTCGATCCAGTCGAATGTAGAGGGCGCCATCAAGAGTGCGGAACTGGCCCTGGTCCGGTCGCGGCAGCTCATGAGGCTGGTGCAACATCATCGGCAGGCCCTCTTCGCCCGCGAGCTGATGCAGCGAACCGGAAGCCCGCTGTGGCTTTCAACTTGGCAGGATCTCGCAGCCGAGCTGCCGCGCACGAGCCGACAAATCAGCAATCTCGCGAAAGCATGGTGGCATCAGGCGCGCGACAAGCCGTTGTCGCTCGTGCTGGTCGTGGCGATGGCAGCTGGCGTTTATGGAGTGCTACGCCTCGCCCTTTCGGTAATCGGAAGCCGGATGCGGGTCCGTGGTGAGGGCTGGGCCGCCTACTTCCCGAATACGGGCGATGCAATATGGAGAGCCGCCACAGGCGCGTTGCCGCCTCTGTCCGCGGCGATCACGCTTTACGGGGGGCTCGCCGGCTCGGGACTGCTGACGGCAACGGTCGGTGAGCTTGCGCTCGCAGGGCTGAAAGCATTCGCGGTGTTCATCGGGGTGAGGGCAGTTGCCGAAGTAGCCTTGGCCCCGACTCCGTCAGGTTTTCGGCTCCTGGACCTAGCCGGCGCGCCGAAGCTGTTACGTCTGGCGAGGGTGCTTGCCGCCCTCATCGCCATCGAAACGCTGCTCCGCGATGTGGTGCGGATTCTTTACCTGCCTCTCGAGATCGGCGTCGTGCAAACGACACTGACCAACCTTGCCTTCGCCGCCGTTCTGGCTGCGTTCGTACGCATCCCTCTCGGCAGCCGCGAAGCCGCGGTCCTCCAGCCGCCGTCTCGTTCTCGACCGCTGTGGATAAAGGTGCCGGTTGCGGCTGCGGCGCTGATGATCCTGGGGACCACGCTGGCCGGTTACGTGGCCCTGGGACAGTTCATTTCCACGCAAGCTATGCTGGCGGGGCTGACGCTATTTCTACTGCTGTTGGCTCACGCAATAATCCGTCGCGCGGTAGGCGCGCTTGCCGATGGCGAGCGCCCGATGGGACGCATCCTGGAAACCAGACTTGGCCTCGACAGCGAGCGGACGAGCTATGTCACTCGCCTGATCATTGGGGTCGTGGACACCGTTCTCCTGCTGGTCGCGGTGCCGCTGATCCTGCTCACTTGGGGCTACACACGAGACGATTTTATCGACTGGCTGAAAGTTGGAATCGTCGGATTCGAGATTGGCCGATTCCAGATCTCGCTTGTGCGCATCCTGCTCGCGCTCGGCCTTTTCCTCATCCTGCTGTTCCTTACGCGCGCCTTCCAGAGATGGCTTGACCGGTCCGTTCTGATGCCTGCGCGGATCGACAGGTCCATCGCACATTCGGTGCTGATGGGTGTCGGTTACACCGGTGTCGGTCTGGCGATCATTTTCGCGCTGTCATATGCGGGGCTCGACTTTACGCAGCTCGCCATCGTGGCCGGCGCGCTCTCCCTCGGGATCGGCTTCGGACTGCAGGCCATCTTCAACAACTTCGTCTCGGGAATCATTCTGCTCATCGAAAGACCGGTGAAGGTCGGCGACTGGATCGTCGTTAACGGCCAGGAAGGCTTTGTGCGCCGCATCAATGTGCGCGCGACCGAGATCGAGACGTTTGATCGATCGAGCCTGATTATCCCCAACTCCGAGCTGATTACCGGAACCGTGATGAACTGGACGCACCGCAACGCGATTGGCCGCCTCGTGGTGTATGTCCGCGTTTCCTACAAGGCGGATCCGGAGCAGGTTATCGCCATTCTCCGCCGCGTCGCGGAGGACTCCCCATCCATCCTGAGAGAGCCTGAGCCGACAGTCGTTTTCGAGGATTTCGGAGAGAGCGCGATGATCTTCTCCCTCCGCGCCTTTGTGCCCGATGTGATGCGGCGGCTTGCGGTTCAAACGGAGTTGCGGCTGGCAATTGCCAAGTCGTTCCGCGAGGCAGGGATCGAGATCCCGTACCTGCAGCACGATATTCACCTGCGCGATCTGGACGGTGTGAAGCACGCGTTCGCACGAGCCATGGAGGCGCGCCGCCGGGAGCAGGAGCTGGAAGCCGGAGGCACATAAGACAGCCCCTCGTCCGCTCGCGAAACACGCCATCCAAAGAGTCGCCGGTCAAGGGCAACGCCGCAACCGGCGACGAGTCAACCGGCCTAGTCCTCGCGATACACGCGCTCGCGCCGCTCGTGCCTCTCCTGAGCCTCAATGCTCAGGGTGGCGATCGGCCGGGCATCAAGACGCCGCAGCCCTATCGGCTCGCCGGTCTCCTCGCAATAACCGTAAGTGCCGTCCTCGATGCGGGCCAGCGCTGCGTCGATCTTCGCGATGAGCTTGCGGTGCCGATCCCGCGCCCGGAGCTCCAATGCCCGGTCGGTTTCGGAGGTCGCCCTGTCAGCCAGGTCGGCATGTTGAACAGAGCCCTCGTGCAGCCCCACTAGGGTCTCCCGGGTCTGCTTAATGATTTCCTCCTTCCAGGCGAGCAGCTTACGCCGGAAGTAGGCGCGCTGCCTCTCGTTCATGAATGGCTCATCCTCAGATGGCCGGTAGTCATCCGGCAGATCCGGCAGCAGCAGGCTGGACAGCTTCGCTTCCTCCACCTTGGTTGACTTGCCTTGGGCTTTGGCGTGCGATTTCCGATCTTTTGTTGTGCTCATGGTTGGCCTGCGTACGAAATAGCGCAGTCACGCGCAACTCGCGCATACTGAGCATGACCAGATGGGACCGCTTTTATCCCGCCAACTTCACGAGTCAAGGATTTCCCGGTTTTGACTGCGCAAGCTGGCAAATGCGGCGCAAGCGAGGCGGTAACACGCATTGGTTGCAGTCTTATTACAACCGGAAGCTTTGATTCTCCATCAGCAGTCGTCTTCATTTCCGTTGGATCATGCGCAGGTTCACGCGGTGTCAGCGCCACGAAGGCGGCCGAACTTGCTGCGCCAAAACCACCCATCTAATGTGTCGCGCTTCCCCTGCAGGACCGGAGGTCAGAGACTTGTCGATGCGATTCGAGGGAACGGAGAGCTACGTCGCCACGCGGGATCTGACGGTCGCCGTCAACGCGGCCATCACGTTGCAACGTCCCTTGCTGGTGAAGGGCGAACCCGGTACCGGCAAAACGATGCTGGCAATCGAAGTGGCGAAATCTCTCGGCGTGCCGATCATCGAGTGGCACATCAAGTCCACCACGAAGGCCCAGCAAGGACTTTACGAGTACGATGCCGTCAGTCGTCTGCGCGACAGTCAGCTGGGCGATGAGCGGGTCAAGGATATCCGCAATTACATCAAGCGCGGCAAGCTTTGGGAGGCCTTCGACTCTGAGGTCCGCCCGGTTCTCCTGATCGACGAGATCGACAAGGCAGACATCGAGTTTCCGAACGACCTGCTACAGGAGCTCGATCGCATGGAGTTCTTCGTCTACGAGACGGGCGAGACCATACGAGCGCGCAATCGGCCCATCGTCATCATCACATCGAACAACGAGAAGGAGCTGCCGGACGCCTTCCTCCGCCGCTGCTTCTTCCACTACATCAAGTTTCCTGACCCCGAGACGATGCGAGCCATCGTCGAGGTTCATTTCCCCGGCATCAAAGGACGGCTCGTCTCCGAGGCACTCAAGATCTTCTACGAGATCCGCGAGGTCCCGGGCATCAAGAAGAAGCCGTCGACGTCCGAGCTGCTCGACTGGATCAAGCTTCTCCTCAACGAGGATATCGATCCGGAAACGCTCCGGGAGAGCGACCCGCGCAAGTTGATCCCGCCCCTCCACGGGGCATTGCTCAAGAACGAGCAGGACGTCCACCTCTTCGAACGGCTGGCGTTCATGTCGCGGCGGGAAGGGCAACGCTGAAGAGGCGCGCGGCCGTGGACCTCCGCGATCGCTTCTGGTCGGCCGCCTCGCCACGCGTCCCAGTCTGGCTAAAGGTCGCCTACACTGCCTTCGTTGCGGTCCTTGTGCCCGTCTATTGGGCAGCCTACGGCCCGGCCAATTTTCTTTTCTTCTGCGACCTTGCGCTGTTTTTCGTTTTGGCGGCGATCTGGCTCGAAAGCCCGCTACTCGCCTCCATGCCCGCCGTCGGCACGCTGGCGGCACATGCCCTATGGATTGCAGACTTCGTCGCCTTGGCTTTCGGCGGCCGGTTGACGGGCATGACGGCATACATGTTCGACACCACCTACCCGCTCCATCTGCGTGCGCTTTCGCTCTTTCACCTGTGGCTACCGCCCTTGCTGCTCTATCTCGTCTGGCGCCTCGGTTATGACCGGCGGGCGTTTTTGGCTTGGACCGTCCTGGCCTGGTGCGTACTTCTCGTATCCTATTTCGTCCTGCCGCCACCGAGTTCCGATCCCGGCAGCGCGGCTCGCAACATCAACTATGTCTACGGCTTCAGCGACACGCACCCGCAGATGATGATGCCGAGCTGGGCGTGGCTGATGATGTTGATGGCGGGCTATCCGCTACTGATTTGCGCGCCGGTCCATCTAGCTCTGCGGCGCTGGATGCCGCAGGTGCGATGATGCGCGGGTGACTTGCGGGTTACTTGGCCGTCCGCAGCTTCTTGAATCTTACGTCTGGAAGCACACCGGCATCCGTGCGGATTCGAAGGTGATTATTGACGACGGTAACGCCATCGATGGCTTCGGCCATTTTCGTAGCCAGCTCCTTCGCGGCGTAGTCATCTACGGTGCCATTGAGCGATACGGCCCCGTTCTCGACGTAGATATCGATCTCGGAAACGTCGATTTCGTCTGCCGCGTCCAATGACCTGAATACGTCCTCGGCGATGAGATCATCGGTGCGGCCGGAGGCGGCCACAGGCTCTTCAAGGGCGAAGTGATCCGGGTCCGCTCGCCGGTCTGACAACGTCCCTGACCAGTCCGGCTCCGACGGTTCTGAAATCTTGCGCAGCGCCCGCCGCGTGCCGGGGGCGCGCTCGGTTGCCAGATCGCCCAAGGTGATGATGCCGACGAGCATGCGGTTGTCATCGATCACCGGCATGCGACGGATTTGCTTCTCGCCCATGCGAAGAGCGACTTCCTCGACATCGTCGCTCTCGTGACACCACCAGACTTCCCCGGTCATGATCTCGTCGACGCGCGTCACATCAGGGGACTCGCCGATCGAGGTGGCGCGTACGGTGATGTCCCTGTCGGTGATGATGCCGACCAATCTCTGCCCATCGCACACCGGCAACACGCCAACGTTGAGGTCATCCATTTTGCGTGCGGCTTCCCGCAGGCTTGCATCCGGCGAGATGACCTCCACCTCTCGAGTCATGACCTCAGAAACTTGCATCTTGCCAGATACCCTTGATGCTACACGAGCGGAAACGCATCGAGACAACTCAAGGATGGTGAGCAGGTTCCGGCACAACGCCGCAGATGCAACTCCCAGTCGCTGTGGGCGTTGACCTCGCAAGGACCTCCAAAGGTCTGTTGACTAGGAGCGGAATGAGAATGGCGTGGGAAACGAAGTTGAAAAGCGGCGAGGGAGCTCATCGGACCGGCTCACTCTCCACAAGCGAAGCCATTTGCGAGGACGTCCGGAGCCGGCTGGCGGACGATCCCGGTATCGATTCGTCTGGAATCGAGGTTCGAGTGGAGGGTTGCCGCGTTATTCTCGAGGGCACCGTAACCAGCGAGCTCGCCAAGCAGATGGCAGAGGTCGTGGCCTATGAAGCGGAGGGCGTGGTCGGAGTCGACAACGCGCTTGCGGTGCGTGCCCGCCAGAGGAGGGGCGCTCCGCCCGCTCCCAAGCGCCATGAGCGGCAGGCCGCGATTGAGCCTGGAAGTGGCAGATATCTTGAAGCCGTCTCGCAGCAACGCGGATCTTTGGACACGCCGTTCGATCCAGATAACCGGCCTGGACTTGGAACAGGCGGTCTTCCCGCAGATACGAGCGGATCACCCGTTGAGAGCGGCGTCAATCTGAGGCCAGGCAACAACAAGTTCAGAGGCGACTGACGCGCCACCACTGCTCGCGAACACTCTTTGGCTGAGCACGGCTCAGGCCGAATAATTGCCGTGAGCCGCTCCGGCCGCTTGCAAACTCGATTTTTTCACTTCATTTCAAAGTTGCCAGTCGAGCGGGTCGCACGCGTCCGTGACCCGCATCCGTATATTCGGGCATTTTCAGTCATGAGAAGCGAGGAGCTCTCAGTCGGGTTGGGTCGCAACAGCAGCACGAGCTTCGGAGCTGCGCGCCCGGCCCAGCTCTACGTGTGCCCCCTCAGTCGAGTTCACGACACGCTTGCCGAAACTCGCGCCCGCTATCTTGTCACGCTGATCAATCAGCAGACGATGCTGGAGACGCCATCGAGCATCGATCCTGCCAATCACCTCAAGATTGCTGTCAACGACATCATCGCCCCGCAGGAGGGCCTGATCCATCCCCGCGAGGAGCACGTGCTGGAGCTGATCCGGTTCGCGCAGACCTGGAACAGGCAGGGACCGCTCATCGTGCACTGTTGGGCCGGCATCAGCCGCTCGACGGCTGCTGCATTCATCACGCTCTGCACGCTAAATCCTGGAGCGCCGGAAGCGCTGGTGGCAAGGCACATCCGGGAGGCCTCGGCGACAGCGCTTCCCAACCGGCGCCTCGTCGAGCTTGCTGACGAGTTGCTTGGCCGGGGCGGGCGCATGATCAGGGCCATCAATGAAATGGGGCCGCCGAGGCTGGCCAGCGAAGCTGAGCCGTTCGCTCTTCCTTCCACGTTCCCCTGAGCCGCGCGTTCAGTCGATCTGCCTCCCGAGTGGGATAGTGGCCGGTCACCCACAGCCTTCGAATGGAATGTGTGGCCATACGGACGGATCCGAAATTCGCCATCATCCGTCAGTACTGCCGCGGCCAAGGAGATCGTGGATGACCTTCGAAGCTCACCTGAAGCGGACTACTCGAGCGCAGACGCGCGAGAGCAGTGTACGGGAGCGGCACGAGGTGGCGGCTGTCGAGATCGGCCTCAATGCAGCGATCCTCGCCGTGCAGAAGGACGAGCCCGTCGTCCTGGTCGTGCGCTCGCAAGACGAAACCGGTCAGGTCATCGAGGCGCTGCCGTTCGGTCCCTTCTCTCCTCTCGAGCACCGGACTCTGGAGATCGGCCTGCGAAAGTGGGTCTCCGAGCAAACCGGGCTCGAGCTTGGATATGTCGAGCAGCTCTATACATTCGGCGACCGCGGCCGCCATGCCCAGCCGGGTGATGTTGGCCCGCATGTCGTTTCAATCGGATACCTGGCGCTCACACGCCCGGCCAAGGTCGGCAAGTCCGAGCGGTGGGATTGGCGGAGCTGGTACGACTATTTCCCCTGGGAGGACTGGCGGCGGGGCAAGCCGGCAATTCTGACCGAGGTGATCGAGCCTAAACTCACCACGTGGGCCGAGCGTCCGCCCGTGACGCCACCTCCTCCCGGCCGACCGGCGCAGCGCTCGGAGCGCCTGCGCATGTTCTTCGGACTGTTCGGCGGCACCTGGGACGAAGAGAAGGTGCTGGAGCGCTTCGAGCTGCTCTATGAAGCCGGGCTCGTTGAGGAAGCACGACGCGACGGCCGCGAGGCCGCAGCGACGTGGGACAGCCTGCCACGTCTTGGCGTGCCGATGCGCTACGACCACCGTCGTATCCTGGCGACGGCCATTGGGCGAATCAGAGCGAAGATCAAATATCGCCCGGTTGTCTTCGAGCTCATGCCGGACGAGTTCACGCTGTTCGAGCTGCAGAAGACCGTCGAGGCCATCCTCGGCCCGCATCTGCACAAGCAGAACTTCCGCAGGCTTGTCGAAAGTGCAGGGCTTGTCGAGCCGACCGGGGAGGTACGGGCGAAGACTGGCGGACGCCCTGCCCGCCTCTACAGGTTCCGCCGCGAGGTCCTGCTCGAGCGGCCCGCACCGGGCGTGCGCGTGAAACCCGGCCGCAGCTGATCCGATGGATCCAGGCCCCTCATCGGGGCCTGCGTTCGACGCAAACCAGTAATCCGGAGTCAGACGAACGCAGGTCTGGAAATGAAGGGCCATCTGTCATATCTTTAGTTTCACGAGGAATGCTCAGAAGGAGCATATCTGACCCGGAATTTTCCGGAATTTTTTCATGCCACGGTAATGCTCAATCTGAGCATACCGTGAGAACCACGAGGGAGCGTCCCCCATGGCCACGGTTCAATCCGAAACGGGCGTATCGGCTCTCAAGGGCCGCAACGTCCTGCCGATGCCGGACCTGAAATTCACGCCCGAGCTGGCTCGCGAGATGGAGCCCCTCTACGCCCGGGTTTCGAAGGTCGTCACTCCGCTCGAGTGGCCGCAGTTCGCGCCGATCATCAAGGCCATCAATGACCTGAAGAAGCAGCGCAACGCCGTCATCCTGGCGCACAACTACATGACGCCGGAGATCTTCCACTGCGTTGGCGATATCCGTGGTGACAGCCTCCAGCTTGCAAAGGAAGCAGCGCGCACCGATGCCGACGTGATTGTGCAGGCGGGCGTGCACTTCATGGCCGAGACCTCCAAGCTGCTCAATCCCGACAAGACGGTTCTCATCCCTGATCTCAGGGCCGGCTGCTCACTGGCCTCCTCCATCACGGCCGAGGACGTACGCATGCTGCGGGAGGCCTATCCCGGCGTGCCGGTCGTCACGTACGTCAATACGTCCGCCGAGGTGAAGGCAGAGAGCGATATCTGCTGCACGTCCGCGAACGCCGTGAAGGTCGTCGAGAGCCTCGGCGTGCCGCGCGTCATCATGATCCCCGACGAGTACCTGGCGAAGTACGTGCAGACGAAGACCAGCGTCGAGATCATCACCTGGAAGGGCCACTGCGAGGTCCATGAGCGCTTCACCGCGGAAGAGCTCGAGGCTTTCCGCGCAGCCGACCCAGGCCTCAAGATCATCGCCCATCCCGAGTGTCCGCCCGATGTGATCGCGACGGCCGACTTCACTGGCTCCACCTCCGGCATGATCGACTGGGTGAAGAAGAACAAGCCGGCCAAGGTCGTGCTGGTCACCGAGTGCTCAATGAGCTCCAACGTTGCAGCCGAGGCGCCGGAGACGGAGTTCATCAGGCCCTGCAATCTGTGCCCGCACATGAAGCGGATCACGCTGCAGAACATCCTCGAAACTCTCGTGTACATGCGCCACGAGGTAACCGTCGACCCACTCGTGGCGGAGCGCGCTCGGCGTGCCGTCGAGCGCATGATCAACCTAACCAACTGACGAAACCGAGCCGCTGCACCATCCCAAATGGCTCAGCGGCTCAGGACCTTTCCTATGGCAATTGGCGGGCGAGCTAAGGCACCAGCCGCGGGCGGCGATATCGTGATCGTCGGCGCGGGTCTCGCCGGCCTGTTCACCGCATTGAAGCTGGCCCCCGCGCCGGTGACTCTCGTCTCGCCCGCTCCGCTCGGTGAAGGCGCTTCGAGCGCGTGGGCGCAGGGTGGCATCGCGGCGGCCGTTGGCGAAGGCGACACGCCGGAGCTGCACGCCGCGGACACAATCAAGGCAGGCGCAGGTATCGTCGACGAGCGGATCGCGCATCTCGTCGCGACAGAGGCGGGGGACCGGGTTCTGGATCTGCTGGCCTACGGTGTCCCGTTCGACAAGGATCTCGAAGGTCGTTTGATCCTCTCCCGCGAGGCGGCCCATTCTGCCAACCGCATCGTTCGCGTGTCCGGCGACCGAGCCGGCCTCGCCATCATGCAGGCCATGATCGAGGCCGTCCGCCGCACGCCTTCGATCACCCTTCTAGAAAATTTCAGCGCGCTTTCGCTAATCAAGACTGGAGACCGCGTCACTGGCGTCACCCTGACCCGCACAGATGACCCCGCCGCCGTCCATACGCTTGACGGTGCCCGGGCTGTCGTCCTCGCAACCGGCGGTATCGGCGGACTCTACGCCGTGACCACCAATCCGCCCCACGCCAGAGGCGAGGGCATCGCCATCGCCGCTCGCGCCGGCGCGACCATCTCCAATGCGGAGTTCGTGCAATTCCATCCGACAGCTCTCGACGTCGGCCTCGATCCAGCTCCTCTCGCAACCGAGGCACTACGCGGCGAGGGCGCGGTGTTGATCAACAGCGCCGGCGAGCGGTTCATGCTCGGCCAGCATCCGGATGCCGAGCTTGCCCCGCGAGACGTGGTAGCGCGTGCCGTTTTTCGCGAGATCGCCGCCGGCCGCGGTGCATTCCTCGACTGTCGCCAAGCGATTGGCGCCCGCTTTCCCGAGGCTTTCCCGACCGTCTACGAGCGTTGCCGCACCGCTGGCCTCGATCCCGTAACGCAGCCGCTCCCTGTCGCACCGGCCGAGCACTACCACATGGGCGGCGTTCAAACCGATGAATGGGGTCGTACGAGCGTTCCTGGCCTCTGGGCAGCGGGCGAAGTGGCATACACGGGGCTGCATGGCGCGAACAGGCTCGCCTCCAACTCGTTGCTTGAGACGGTCGTCTTCGGCGCCCGCGTGGCTGCAGATATCGGCCGTCTCGAGCGGCGCCCAACAACCCGCATCAACCTCATCAGGAGCAAGGCTACGCATCTGCCCGACTTCGGGATGCGTTCCGAAGTGCTCCGCATGATCCGGACGATCATGTCGCGCTACGTGGGCGTCGAGCGCGACGCCGCGGGGCTCACGCACGCGCTCCAGGCGCTCGGCACCATTACCGAGGCTGCAGACGGCGACCCTGTGGTCGGAAACGCCCTCATCACCGCGCGCCTCATCACCGAATGCGCATTGCGGCGCAAAGAAAGCCGTGGCGGTCACTACCGCAGCGACTACCCCGAGCCGCGACCCGAATGGCAGCGACGCAGCTCCATTACTCTCGCCGGCCTTGAGCTCAGGTCGGCGCTCCAGGGCGAGGAGCTGCCAGCCATGCTCGGCTCGGCAGCAGGACCGAGTGAACAATGACGAGACCACACTTTGACATTCGCTTACCCGAGCCGCTCATCACCAGCGTGGTTGCGAACGCATTGGCCGAGGACCTCGGCCTTGCCGGCGATATCACGACAGACTCGGTCATTCCGCCCGAGGCAAAGGCATCGGGCGTATTCGCCGTACGCAAGCCGGGCGTGATCGCCGGACTCAATCTGGCGGCTGCCACGTTCCGTCACCTGGACCGGTCGGTGATGTTTGAGCCCCTCGTTCCTGACGGCGAGCAGGTCGAAGCGGGGGCAAAGATCGCGCGGGTGAGCGGCGGCGCCCGCGCGCTGCTGACGGCGGAACGGGTCGCCCTCAACTTCCTCGGCCGCATGAGTGGTATCGCCACACTCACTCGCCGCTATGTGGACGCCATTGCCGGAACGCGTGCCGCGATCGTCGACACCCGCAAGACGACCCCGGGCTTGCGGGCGTTGGAGAAATATGCCGTGCGCGCAGGCGGCGGCATGAACCACCGGATCGGATTGTTTGATGCCGTCCTTATCAAGGACAACCATATCGCGGTCGCCGGTGGCATCGGGCCGGCGATAGCGGCCGCACGTGCGCGGGTCGGTCACATGGTCAAGATCGAGGTGGAGGTGGACAGCCTCGACCAGCTCGCAGAAGCGCTCAATCACCCCATCGACGCGGTGCTGCTGGACAACATGACGCCTGCTCAGCTCGCGGAGGCTGTGCGCCTCGTAGCAGGGCGAGTGCTTACGGAAGCCTCCGGCGGAATTGATCTCAGCACGGTCCGGGCCGTTGCCGAATCCGGCGTCGACCTCATTTCCGTCGGCGCCCTGACGCACTCGGCACCAGTGCTGGACATCGGACTCGACATCGAGATCGGCACCACAACCTAGCTCAGTCACCCGCGACGTGGTGCCGGATTCATCAATGACCGCCATTTCGCCATGATCGGCGCACACGTGCTACGATGATCTGAAGAGTGGGACGTCCAGCGCCATTCTGATTTCGTTCAGAATTGGCGCGTCTAAGTCAATAATTGCGAGACCGGCTCCAAGCGGGAGACCCAAATGGTTGAGATCGTGGTCGTATGGGGCGTGATCGCGATCACGGCGATGTTGATCGGTGGTCTGCTTGCGGGCCTGAAAAAGCGCGATTATTCGTTCTGGATGGCGTGGTCGTTCATCTTCCCGCCTGCCGTCGCATTGCTCCTCTTACTCCCTTCTCTTCCTGAGCGACCACGTCGGCGAAGCTTGGACGAAGAAGACGCAGCGGAATACTAACGCCGAGGGACTTCCCCGAAACCGCTTATCCCGACGGCACATATCGCCTCGCAAGCTCCTTGCGATCCTCGTAGCTTGCTTCAAAAATCGGCGCGGCGAGAGTTGCTCGGACGTGGAGCGGGTCAGTTTCCGACACATTCCGGAAACCGTGCTTGACGCCTGCCGGAACGATAACTGAATGCTCCGCTCCGACCTCAACGCGATCGTCCCCCACCCAGATTTCGGCGCGGCCTTCGAGGACCGTCAGAACCTCCTCCACCGCGTGCAGGTGGGTCGGCGCACCGTGGCCAGGCTGGCAATACTGGTCGAAAATGCACAGCTGCACCGACCCGGACACCGCTGAAATGAGCATCCGGGTCGTAACGCCCGGCCGCCAGTCCTCGCACTCCTGCGCCTGATGCTCGATGAACTTCACGTTCCGCCCTCATTCTGACCAGCAGTAGCGACGGATGGCAGCCGGCCCCAGGCGCGTCACCTAGGCGGCTGATGAAGGAGCGGTTCAGCCCTCTTTCGGCGTGATCCGCCCCGAAATTGCCGCCTGCGCCGCCGCAAGTCTCGCCACCGGCACACGGAACGGGGAGCAGGAGACGTAGTCGAGCCCGATCGCATGGCAGAATGCGACCGATGCCGGATCGCCACCGTGCTCACCGCAAATGCCGATCTTGAGATCCGGCCGAGCCTTTCTGCCGCGCTCCGTGCCGATACGCACCAGCTCGCCCACGCCATCCTGGTCGATGGAGACGAACGGATCGCTCTCGAAAATGCTCCGGCCGAGATAGTTCTCGAGGATCGGCGCAGCGTCGTCGCGGGAAAGACCGAGGCAGGTCTGCGTGAGGTCGTTGGTGCCGAATGAGAAGAACTCGGCTCCGCCCTCGCCTGCTGCAATCTCCTCTGCGCGAAGAGCCGAACGGGGAAGCTCGACCATGGTGCCGACCTGATACTCGAGCTTGACACCCGTCTCCTTTTCAACCGCCTCGGCTGTCGCCACGATCACGTCACGGAGAATATCGAACTCCTTCCGGTAGGCGACGAGCGGGATCATCACTTCGGGCACCACAGGTTTGCCGGTTTTCTTGGCAGCATTGACCGCGGCCTCGAAAATCGCCCGCGCCTGCATTTCCGTGATCTCGGGATAGCGGATCGCCAGCCGGCAGCCTCGGAAGCCGAGCATCGGGTTGAACTCTTGCAGCTCGCTAACACGCGATTTCACGCGAGAAACAGGCACGCCGAGTGCTTCGGCAACGGAGATCTGCTCTTTCTCCTCGTGCGGCAGGAACTCGTGTAGCGGAGGATCAAGGAGCCGGATGGTGACCGGCAGCCCAGCCATGATCTCGAACATGGCCTCGAAGTCCGCCCGCTGCATGGGCAGGATCTTGGCCAATGCCCGGCGACGGCCTTCCTCGTCCTCGGCACAGATCATCTCGCGCATGGCGAGGATGCGGTCGGCCTCGAAGAACATATGCTCGGTACGGCAGAGCCCGATGCCTTCAGCCCCGAAGTGCAGCGCCTGCTGCGCGTCCCGCACCGTATCCGCGTTGGCGCGAACGCCGAGCCGGCGCACAGCGTCAGCCCAGGACATCAGCGTTGCGAAGTCGCCGGACAGCTCCGGCTGCCGCATGCGCACTCTGCCTTCGAGCACCTCGCCGGTCGAGCCGTCGATGGTGATGATGTCTCCTGCCCGATAGATCTTGCCATTGGGCGCGGTCATCTCGCCGGCCTTGGCATCAATCCGAAGCTGCCCTGCACCGCACACGCAGGGCCGACCCATGCCACGGGCGACGACGGCGGCATGACTCGTCATACCGCCGCGGGCGGTGAGGATGCCCGCCGCAGCGTGCATGCCGTGAATGTCTTCCGGACTCGTCTCTATGCGGACCAGAATGACCTCGCGCCCCTTTGCTTTGAGCGCCTCGGCCTCGTTGGGGTCGAATACGATCTCGCCCGAGGCGGCGCCTGGCGAGGCCGCCAGACCGCGCGCAATAATATGCTTGTGCGCCGACGGATCGATTGTCGGATGCAGTAGCTGGTCGAGCGCGGACGGATCGATCCGCATCACCGCCTCCTCGCGGGTGATGAGGCCCTCGTTGGCAAGGTCCACCGCAATCTTGAGAGCGGCCTCGGCGGTGCGCTTGCCGGAGCGCGTCTGCAACATCCAGAGCTTGCCGTTCTGGATGGTGAACTCGACATCCTGCATGTCGCGGTAGCGCGCCTCGAGCTTCGCGAAGATCTCTTTCAGCTCGGCGAAGACGTCCGGCATCAGCGCTTCCAGCGACGGACCGGTATCGCCAGCCTCGATGCGCGCCTTCTCAGAAATGTTTTGTGGCGTGCGGATGCCGGCCACGACATCCTCACCCTGCGCGTTGACAAGGAACTCGCCGTAGACCTCTTTGACACCCGTCGAGGGATTGCGCGTGAAGGCAACACCGGTCGCGGAGTTGTTACCCATGTTGCCGAAGACCATCGCCTGCACGGTGACGGCCGTGCCCCACGAGTCGGGAATCTGGTGCAGGCGCCGGTAGGTGATGGCGCGAGCGTTCTGCCAGGAGCCGAACACTGCCTTGATGGCGCCCCAGAGCTGAGCCTTCAGGTCCTGCGGAAATGGCTGGCCAATTTCGCGCTCGACAGCCTCCTTGTAGCGGGCGACGATCTCCTGCCAGTCCTCCGCGGTGAGCTCAGTATCGCTGGTCAGGTTGTTGAGGTTTTTATGCGTTTCGAGGATGTCCTCGAACACACCAATCTCGACGCCCAGAACCACGTCGCTGTACATCTGGATGAAGCGACGATAGCTGTCGTAGGCGAACCGTGCGTCGCCTGAGCGCGCCGCCAGACCCTCCACCGTCTGGTCATTGAGGCCCAGGTTGAGGATCGTGTCCATCATGCCGGGCATCGAGGTCCGCGCGCCCGAACGGACCGAGACGAGCAACGGGTTCTTCGGATCGCCGAACACCGCACCGACTGCATCGCCGACGATACCGAGGGCGCTCTCGACCTGCGACTCGAGACCTTCGGGCAGCGTTCGATCGTTCGCGTAGTAGTACGCGCAGACTTCGGTGGAGATCGTGAATCCCGGAGGCACCGGCAGGCCCAAGCTTGCCATCTCGGCGAGGTTGGCGCCCTTGCCGCCGAGGAGCTCACGCATGTCAGCGGAACCGTCTGAACGACCGGCACCGAAGAGATAAACCCACTTGCGTCTCCGCTCGGGATCGGAAGCGGTATCGCTCATCCGGGAAACCTTTCCTTATGCTGCAAGGTGTGCACGCATGAGATAGCTTCGTCAGCCGCCTGGAGCAAACGCGCAGGTGCTTGGCTCGTTTCGCTTTCCTTTGACAGGACGGCGCAGGGGCTTCAAGTCTTGAAAGCAGACAGCGTACCGATTCGACGCGAGCATGACCGATATGGCCGATCACCTTTCCGCAGTACTCGATGCCTTGGACCAGTCCCAGGACGAAGCGCTCGAGCGCTTGTTCGAGCTTCTGCGCATCAAGAGCATTTCTACGGATCCGGCATACAAGGACGAGTGCGCGGCCGCGGCGGAATGGTGCGCTCGCACGCTACGAGAGATCGGCTTCGAGGCGTCCATTCGACCAACGACTGGTCATCCCATGGTCGTCGGCCGCTCCCACCGCGAGGTCCCGAAGGGCATGCCGCATGTGCTCTTCTATGGCCATTACGACGTCCAGCCACCGGACCCGCTGGATTTGTGGACCTCGCCGCCGTTCGAGCCGCAGCTCGCGGAGGATCCGCGCAACGGCACCGTGATCGTCGCGCGAGGGGCGGAGGACAACAAGGGTCAGTTGATGACCTTTCTCGAGGCTGCACGTGCGTGGAAGCAGGTGGCAGGCGAGTTGCCCGTCGCCGTCACCGTGCTCCTCGAAGGTGAAGAGGAGTGTGGTTCACCGAGCCTGCCTCAATTCCTGGAGAAGCACGCTCAGGAGATCACCTGCGACGTCGCCCTCGTGTGCGATACCACCCAGTGGGACAAGGACACACCCGGCATCACGACGATGCTGCGCGGCCTCGCCGGTGGCGAGGTCATCGTAACCGGCCCCAACCGCGACCTTCATTCCGGCCTTTATGGTGGCCCAGCCATCAACCCGATCCGCGTTCTGGCCCGCATGCTCGCCGCGCTGCACGATGACGACGGGCGAGTGACGGTACCGGGCTTCTATGACGGCGTCGCCGAGGTTCCCAGCAGCCAGGCCGAACAATGGCGGCGCCTGGGTTTTGACGAGAAGGCATTCCTAGGCGAGGTAGGCCTCAGTGTGCCCGCTGGGGAAAAGGGCTACACAGCGCTGGAACAGCTCTGGGCGCGGCCGACGTGCGAGTTAAATGGTATTACCGGCGGCTACCAGGGTCCCGGCACTAAGACGGTGATCCCCTCCCGCGCCTCTGCGAAAATTACCTGCCGGCTGGTGACCGGGCAGGATCCCGAAAAGATCACCGCCAACCTACAAAAGTTTCTGGCCGAGCGGGTGCCACCTGACTGCACGGTCGAATTCACACCGGCCCACGGCAATGCCGCCATTTCATTCGATCCCGATGCGCCGCTTGTGCAGGCAGCCGCTCAAGCACTCGAGGATGAATGGGGTCGGCCCGCAGTGCTGATGGGCTCTGGCGCCTCGATCCCTATCGTTACAGCTTTCAAGACGCACCTCGGCATGGACAGCCTGCTGATCGGTTTCGGCACCGACGACGACTGCATTCACTCACCCAATGAGAAATACAATCTGACGAGCTTCCGCAAAGGCACGCGCAGCTGGGCCCGCATTCTCCAGCGGCTTGCGAGCGTTTGATCACGTCTGACCACCAACGATCGAGCTTCGATATGTTGATGAAACGTCCGATCCGGCCGTCGATCCTCCTTGCGGCGATCCTCTCCCTGCTAATGACCGTCCCGGCTACGGCCCAGCGTAGCGCGCCGCTAAGTCAGCACAGGGCCGGCGTTTTCGATTACTACACGCTCGTATTGTCCTGGAGCCCGACCTACTGCGCGAGTGTGCGCTCACCGGACAACGATCCGCAGTGCCGTCGCACGGCGCGGCCTTACGCCTTCGTGCTCCATGGCTTATGGCCGCAATACGAGCGCGGGTTTCCAGAGTACTGCCCGACACGGGACCGTCCCTTCGTACCCCAGCGCATCATCGACCAGATGCTCGACATCATGCCGAGCCCGCGGCTCGTCATTCACGAATATCGGAAGCATGGCACCTGCTCGGGGCTCGATCCGGCCGGCTATTATGATCTCTCGCGCCGGCTTTACGAAAAGATCAACATTCCGAGAAGATTTCGCTTGCCCGCCGCGCCGTTCTTCATCAGCCCACAGCAAGTCGTCGATGAGTTCATCGACGCTAATCCCGGCCTGAAGGTCGAAATGCTGACCGTCGACTGCCGCGGCTCAGGTAACCGGCTGCGCGAGGTTCGGATCTGCTTTTCGCGTGAAGGACATTTCCGGCCTTGTGGCAGCAACGAGCGCCGCGCGTTCTGCCGGGCGAACCGCATGTATGTTCCGCCCGTGCGAGTCGGCGGCGGTGCTGGCACTACCAAGCCGCAAGGTCAGCGTGCACTCTGATCAATACGCACGTTGAGATTTCCGTGGAGAACTTGCGACGTTGCCAGCTTGAGCACCGGCCAGCTGTTGCAGTGTGGTGGCCGTTCGGCATCATGGTACCCGAACGCAACAGATTCGCGCTCGGACGAGGGATTCCATGGCAAACTCGCGGCATGCTGATCCGGCCTTGGATCAATCCACCGGCCGACCATTACTGCAAAACAAGCGCGGTTCACGCAGCAGGGCTGTGGTCTGGGCTGCTGTCGGTTTTGTTGCCGGAACACTGTTCTGGAGCGCAACGGGCCTAGATCCAAACCCGCGAGTTCTCGCGCTGACCTTCGCGCCCGAGCACACCTCTTCGATCCAGACCGTCGCCGCTGCAAAGCCGGCGGACAGAGTGCCTGCCTCGCTCTCAGCTGCCAGCAACATTTGGCCCCACTGCGCCACGCTCGTGCTGGATCGAGTGGTCAAGCAAACACGGCTGCATCCGTGCACAGCTGACGACCCACCGTTGAAGTTCGCGGTTAGCGCCGGCCGTCAGGACCGCCTCGGCATGGTGGAGTAAGCCGCGGAGCCATACGGATCGCTCATTCGCTCAGCTCAGCACGTTTTGATGATCGTTTCCTAGACCCGTCACCAGAGGGTGGGCTTCAAGGCTGTCGTGTCCTCTGCTGTCAGCCAGCCATGCCTCCGGCTGGTGTCGCGCGAGCGATCTGTCAGGCCGTTCTGCGCAGACGCTCCGGCCGCCAGGCTGCCGGGGCAAGGCAGATGAACCCCGAAGCCGTCGACTCCGGAGCGGTATCGATCCGAGTTGGATCCAGGCTCCAGCGGCCGGCGAGCCGCAGAACGTGCTCCTCGGTCGGATAGAGGATCAGCTCGCCCCCGGCGTCCCCCGTGCGCTCCCGAACTCCGCGCAGCTCGAACAGCTTGAGACCCAGGCTCTTCTCATCCCGAGTCGGCTTGCCCTTGTTCCAGATCGTTCCTTCGTCGCCAATCGCGAAGGCTCGAACGAGCCTACCGTGGATGATCCGCGCCCACGCGAAGAAGTCGATCGGCGGATAACTGAAGAAATATTGCACCTCGATGAACTCTGCTCCCAGTCTGAGGAGCATAGGCGTGCATTTGTCGACGAACCTCCGCCCGACAGGATATGGCAGCGACAGTCCCACCACGAACGTCCAGCCGTTGACCGGTGGCGAAACGAACACATGGTTTTCGCTAAGCTGGTCGTCGTAGACGGTCCCGATCCCTGAGCTCCAGTTGCAGGGCCTCGGATTGACGAGCCCGAGTACGTCGATGACACGCGCCGTATCCCGGGTGCGGATGGCAAGCCACGCCATCTTGAGGCCGAAGGGTGCCGGCCGGTCGGGGGTTGCATCGAAGATGACGCGTCGCTGAACGACGCGCGGTGCGAGAACGAACGCAGCGATCGCGATGGTCAGCGGCAGAAGAATGGCGATGGTGAGGACCACGAGAAGCGCCCCCAGATTCAGCCATCGCCACAGTTAATGCTGTTGCAGCTCCATCGCAAGCAACGCCAACCTAGGTTCTGGGGAAAACCGGAGGTGCTCAGTAGGTGACTTTGGCGGAGAACACAAAGCGCTCGTCACAGAGCTTGGTGCAAAGCACTCCGGAACTGCCAATGTCCGTGTCCCAGTAGCGGAAATCCAACGTCAGCTTCTCGACATCCAGCGACAAGCCTGCGTTCCAGTAGAGATAATCATCATCGTTTAGGCCTTCGACAACGAAGCCATCCGAAGCATCGCCGACTTCATAGCGGATCAACGCACTGATGGTCGGTGTAAACGCAAGAAATTGCGGTAGCTGATAGGCCGCGGACGCCTCGAAGGTCCAGACCTCGCCGGTCTCTCCCGTAAACTCGGGCGAATAGTACACGGTGCCGCCCACCGTCAGGTTCTCGACGGGGGAGGCGCTGGCCCCGAGCTTCAGCTCGACGAAATTCAGCTCAGCGCCGCCATCGTTGGCGCTCGGGTAAGTGTAATAGATGATCCCGAGGTCGAAGCTTATGCCCTGCCACTCGGGCTTGATCCCCGCATAGAAATCCAGCTCAACATCGGCCCCGGTCGGATCACCGAACTCGATCATCGAGCTCCAGACACCGGCATAGAAGATGCCATAGGTCAGATCGACGCCGCCTTGTAGTGCAGGGTCCTCGTTCCTCTGGGATATACCGCGAAAAACGTAGTCGCTCGTTGCGCCGATATTGAACGACCACTCGAACGAGCGGCCTGTCGGGCTCAACTCGTCTTTGAGGCTTCCATCGAAGCTGCCGTCCGCTAGGACTGGCGCCGCTGCAATCAACGCGAGGCCCGCTATTGCAGCCCCGAGCACGCAATCTGCCTTGTCCCTTCCAAAGGTCATGATCATGCCCCCTGCTTCCGACTTCTGCGCCCGTCCGCAGCAAGTCGTCACCCCATCGAAAGAAGCATTTGCTTCCGGAAAAGTAGAGCGGGGCACGTTGTGTCGTGCAACAGCGATTTCTAAGTTGTTTTGAACACAAATGAAGGCTGTTTCTCTTCAGCAACGAAGATTAATTCTCAATCAATATTCACGTCTCTTTGCCCAATCGATGTGCAATTCGACTATAAGCTGTTGCGAATTGCTTGGGCAGCAGAACCAAAATTTGGGCAGGGAGAGAAGATTGGACTTGCCCATACGCATGTTGCGAGGCGTAATCGATCACTCCCATTCACGGACTGGCTACGGACAAGGGGCGGCTGCATGACCCAGATGAATGCCCGCATCGCTCTCGTAACGGGAGCTTCACGCAGAATCGGAGCGGCCATCGCCCGCAACCTTGCCGCCTCCGGCTGGTGGGTCGCGATCCACTACAGGCACTCCGCCGAGGAAGCCGAACTCCTTGCCGCCGAGCTTCGAAAAGTTTCGGGAGGCGCCGCGGCACTTCACGCCGATCTCATGAAAATCGAGGACGTGGTCCCGCTCGTGCCCCGCTGCTGCGACGTGCTCGGGCCGCCCGCATTGCTCGTCAACAATGCCTCCGAGTTCCAATTCGACAGCCTTTCATCTCTGACACCGGAAAGCTGGTCCACGCACCTAGACGTCAATCTCAGAGCGCCGGTCTTCCTCGCGCGGGATCTGGCTCGACATATCCCGGAGGGGGTGCAAGGCAATGTGATCAACATCGTCGACCAGCGTGCCTGGCGGCCTACGCCCGAATTTTTCTCCTATACGCTGTCCAAAACGGCCCTTTGGACGGCAACCAAGATGATGGCACAGGCGCTTGCCCCCCGCGTGCGGGTCAATGCCATCGCGCCCGGTCCGGTGCTGCCGAGCATCTACCAGAAGCCAGAGGACTTCGAAGCGGAGTGGCAGGCGACCTTGCTCAAGAGGCCGACGGATACCGACGAGATTGCCGCGGCCGTCCGCTACATCCTTGACGCTCCATCCATGACCGGCCAGATGATCGGTCTCGACAACGGCCAGCACCTAACCTGGCAGTAGACATCGGGCACACGTGAAGGAGCCCTGGCGCAAGTGGATCCTTGGAGCGACGAAGCCCTGGCTGAAACAGATAGGCCCCGGTCGCCTGCAGGTAGCCGGCGGGTCATCGTGCGCAATCTCGAGTTAATCGGCAGCGTCGGCGTCTACGAGCACGAGCATCGGTACGAGCAGCGTGTCGTCGTCTCCTTGGAGCTCGAGGTGCGGGACGACTACGACGGCACGTCAGACGACATCTCTGGCGTCTATGATTATGACCTCGCCATCCGGGCCGTGAAGGACTCGCTTGCCAGCGGCCACTTCAATCTCATTGAGACGCTTGCTGAGCGGATTGCCGCGACCTGCCTCTCCGACCGGCGAGTGGTCATGGCTCGTGTGCGCGTCGAGAAGCCGGACGTGCTCCCCTCCTGCGAGGGCGTGGGCATCGAAATCGAGCGCCGCAGGCCAACATTCTAGATCCTAGCGGCGAATTGAACGCAGCGGCCACATTTCGACCGTGCGCTGCCCAAACTTGCGCCCGAAAGTTCGTCATCTTACGAAGTATCAGATAGGATCGGGCGTCAACCGGGCCTTAAGGTTGATCGTCGTAATAAGTGTGGAGATGGCGGGTGCCCTGGTGCGGGCGCCTTTTGACGCGTTCGGAGTTGCTTAATCCCATGAAGTGCCAAGCCGCTGCCTCGTTCTTAGTATTGACGCTGACGGCCTTGCCTGCCTGGGCACAGAGCCTTCCCGCGATCAAGTCCGGTCCCACAAACGCGGTCGCCGCGTGTGTCACGCCGGGTCGCCTGATGGCGTTCGTCAAGGAACGCAATCCTTTGGTTGACCCCCGTTTCGACAGTGTGGCCACCGAATACATGCGACACGGCGAGGAGCTCGGCGTTCGTTGGGACTACGCCTTTTTCCAGATGCTGCTCGAGACCGGCTATCTTTCATTCTCCCGCGGCAACGGACAGCCAGGCATCGTACGCCCCTCGCAGAACAACTTTGCAGGTCTCGGCGCGACAGGGCGAGGTCAGCGCGGCGAGCATTTTCCAGACATTGCGACCGGCGTGAAGGCACATATGCAGCACCTACTGCTTTATGCCGGGGATCGAATTGTGGACCCAGTAGCCGATCGCACACGCAAGGTGCAGGAATGGGGTATCCTCACCGATTGGCAGAGAAAGCTGAACCGACCAGTGACGTTCAGCGACCTGTCTCGCAAATGGGCACCCAACGACCGCAGGTACGCAAGCAAGCTCCACGGCATAGCACAGGCCTACTTCGATACCGTGTGCAATCGGCCTGATCCGCGTCCGGAGCTTGTCGCCGAGGCGCGCGGCGGACGTTCGAATGTTGCCTCTGCCACGAACTCGAAGGTGTCCGGCACCGAGCTGGCCCGACGCGCTCTTGAAGAAGGGCGTGCAAAGGATGCGCCGCGCTCCAGTCTCGGAGCGTCGTCGATTGTAAGCCAGGCCGCCGCGGCCACAGCGGGTTCCGCAATTGGCGAGTCGCGAAGCAAGAAGACCGCCATCTCGGACTCCTGGCAGGGAGGCCCTCCAGAAACTGATCGGTCAGCAAAAATTCAAACTGTGTCCGCAGGAGCTGCAGCTGCTGCAGCAGCAAAGCCCGCGGGAGAGCAGAGGTGCCGCGTGTGGACCGCCAGCTATGGCGGCCAGAAAGCCATCATCATCAGGGCCGAGGACGAAGGCCTCATCAATTATACGGTGCTCGACGTCAACGAGGGCTCGGAGAAGCGTGAGACCGAGGCCTATATCGCCGCTTACGCTAAGGGGGGTGAACCCATAGGTGAGTTCCCCAATCAGCTGAGCGCACTCGACCGGGCCTTCGAGCTGTGCCCGGAGGGCTGATGCACCTCATCAGCCAGCGTGCACGCGGCAGCTATGCCGTGCTTTTCGCCGCATGTGTGATTACGGCTTGGGCCTGGGCTGCAACGCCTGCTCTCGCCGCGGCCCCGCCTATTCGTACGAGCGCCGACAACCGTGTCCCCGCCTGCGTGACACCGGAGCGCCTGATGGCGTTCCTCAAAGCCCGGAACACCAATCTCGATCCGCGCTTCAACGATATCGCGCACTGGTATCAGCATTTCGGAGAGCAGTTGCGGGTCCGTTGGGACTACGCGTTCTTCCAAATGCTCATCGAAACCAACTATCTCACCTTCCGCCGCGGGAACGGAAAGCGCGGTGACGTGCATCCGCGCCAAAACAACTTCGCTGGCATCGGCGCGACTGGCGGAGGTGTACCCGGGGATAGCTTCCCCGATGTGCCTACGGGTGTGCGGGCCCAGCTCGAGCACCTCGTTGTCTACTCCGGCGAGCCCGTAGCCGAGCCAACCGCCCCGCGCACCCGCGTTGCGCAGAGCAATATTCTGTCGTGGACCGTGCCTTTGTCGAGAAAGCGTCCGGTCACGTTCCAAGACCTCGCGGGCAAGTGGGCCGCAGATAAACGGTACTGGCGCTCCATAGAGTCGATCGCAGAGCGATTCCGAAACGCCCACTGCACTGACCAAATCGCCGCCACGAGCGGAGCCGAGCGCTCGAAATCGCTCCATCAGCAGGTGCCGGCCTGGGAGTCGGTGACGATCCAAGCCCGCGCCGCGGACATCGTTCCGCCGCCCCCGACACCGGCCGTGCGTACGGCACCGCGGCGCGCGTCGGAGCCCGCGCTCTGTCGCGTGCTGATGGCGAGCTACGGCGGCACCAAGACGATGTTGATCCGATATGTCGCTGAAGACGCCGTGGAGTATACGGCACTCCGTGTGCTGGATGGGTTCGAGCGCTCGATGACCGAGAGCTACATGAGCGCCCACGCGCCCGGCGGCACCCTCATCGGCGAGTTCCCCTCCAGCGACGAAGCCTTCGCCCGCGCCTACGAGCTCTGCCCCGGCACGGACCGTGGCCGATGAGCAGTGCTCTGCCCTCCCCATGCCGGGGAGGGGCACATTCGTCCGAACGCGCGATAAACGCTCGAGTGAACGTCTCAAACTCAGCCGATAGAGCTTGAACGCCCCTGCGGCGTCAGGAAGTCGAAGTCGCAGCCTTGCGGCGCCTGGAGAACGCACTCGCGGAACAACCTGTCGTAGCCGCGGGCCGGTAGCTCGGGCGTTTGCGCCGCCTTCTCGGCGCGGCGGCGGGCAAGCTCGTCCTCAGAAACCAGAAGGTCGAGGCGGCGCTCCTTGACGCTCAATCGGATGCGGTCCCCCGAGCGGACGAGGCCCAGTGGTCCGCCGGCCGCAGCCTCAGGTGCCACGTGGAGCACGATGGTGCCGTAGGCCGTGCCGGACATGCGCGCATCCGAGATCCGCACCATGTCCTTGACGCCCTGCGCCAGCAGCTTCTTCGGGATCGGCAAGAAGCCCGCCTCGGGCATTCCGTAGGGGGAGCGTGGGCCGGCGTTCTGCAGCACGAGGATATCGTCGGGACGCACATCGAGGTCGGGATCGTCGATGCGCTGGGCCATGTCCTCCAGCGAGTTGAAGACGACCGCCCGGCCCTCAATCTCGAACAGCTCCGGCGTCGCTGCGGAGCGCTTGATGATGGCACCATCGGGCGCCAATGACCCGAAGAGCGCGACGAGCCCGCCCTGGGGCTCCAGCGGATTGCTCGCGGGCCGGATCACCCGCCGGTCGACGTAAGCGCCCTCCTCTGCCGCCAGCCGCTCTTCAAGCGTTTGCCCGGTGACGGTCAGACAATCGAGGTGGAGCAACGGCTTTAATTCGCGCAGCACGGCGCCAATACCGCCAGCGGCAAAGAAGTCTTCCATATAGAACTCGTTCCCGACCGGCTTGACGGCGACGAGCACTGGCGTCGTGTCGGAGAGCTCATTGAAGCGGCGCAGGTCGAGCGAAACACCGAGCCGCCCTGCAATGGCTGCCAAGTGAATGACACCGTTCGTCGAGCCGCCGAGGGCTAGCAGAACGCGGGCAGCATTCTCGACCGACTTCGCCGTGATGATCTTGTCCGGCGTCAGTCCCGAGCGGGCGAGCCGCACGGCCTCCACGCCAGTGGCCTCCGCCGCCCGCAGCCGGTCGGCGTGCACCGCGGGAATGGCCGCCGTGCCCGGCAAGGTCATGCCGAGCGCCTCCGCGATGGCTGCCATGGTCGAAGCCGTCCCCATCACGGCGCAGGTGCCTGCGGTAGTGACGAGACGGCTCTCGACCGCCTCGATCTCGGCCTTGCCGATCTCGCCGGCGCGAAACTTGCTCCAGAACTTCCGGCAGTCGGTGCAGGCCCCGACCCGATCGTCGCCATAGCGCGAGGTCATCTGCGGTCCGCCGATGAGCTGGATCGCCGGCTTGCCCGCGCTCGCCGCCCCCATGAGCTGGGCCGGGACGGTCTTATCGCAGCCGCCTATCAGCACCACGGCATCCATAGGCTGGGCACGGATCATCTCCTCCGTGTCCATGGCCATGAGATTGCGGAACTTCATCGAGTTGGGCGAGAGCGTCGACTCGTGAAGGGAGATAGTCGGAAACGTCAGCGCCAAGCCTCCCGCTGCCGTCACACCGCGCCGCACGGCCTCGATCAGCTCCGGAAAGTGGCGGTGGCATGGATTGAACTGACTCGCAGTCGCCGCGATGCCGATGACCGGACGCGAGAGCTCGTCCGCCGAGTAACCCATCGACTTCATGAACGCGCGCCGCATGTAGATCGAGAAATCGCGGTCGCCGTAGTTCTGCAGGCCCTGCAGCAGCCCCTTCTCCTTTGGCGCACCGTTCTCCGGGTTCGACATGACGCTTTCGGCTCCCCTTCTCTCTATCTCGGCTCGCGCGACCATATCAGGACGCGCGGAACGCGCCAGTAGCTTTGCTCTTGATCTGACTACTCGTTTTCAGTTTCGAGACGTGCCAGCCGCTCGCGATGCTCGGCTGCGAACTGGGCAAAGCGGCCTTCGGCGATGGCCGTGCGCATAGCTTGCATCAGCTCTTGGTAAAACCAGACGTTAGCCCAAGTGAGCAACATCGAGCCGAGGAGCTCGCCCGCCTTGACGAGGTGATGCAGGTAAGCCCGGGAATAGTCCCGCGCTGCGGGGCAGGTGCTCCTCTCATCCAGTGGCCGCGGATCCTCCGCATGGCGCGCGTTGCGCAGGTTGACACGGCCCGACCACGTGAACGCCTGCCCATGCCGCCCCGAGCGGGTCGGCATCACGCAATCGAACATATCGATGCCCCGCGCGACGGCCTCGATGAGGTCGGAGGGCGTGCCGACGCCCATCAAATAGCGCGGCTTCTCAGCGGGGAGATACGGCACCGTCCGCTCGAGCGTTTCCAGCATCACGGCCTGCCCCTCGCCCACCGCAAGCCCGCCGACCGCATATCCGGGAAGCTCCATTGCCGCCAGCTCCTCCGCAGAGCGACGGCGGAGATCCGGGTAAACCCCGCCCTGCACGATCCCGAACAGAGCCTGCCCTGGGGCGCTCTTCTCGGCGAATGCCCGTTGGCAGCGCACGGCCCAGCGCAGCGACAGCTCCATGGCTCGGCGTGCCTCCTCGGGCGGAGCCGGAAACGCAATGCACTCGTCGAGTTGCATCTGAATGTCACTGCCGAGCAGGCATTGAATTTCGATGGCCCGCTCTGGGGTCAGCATATGGTGTGCTCCGTCCACGTGGGACCGGAATGCGACCCCCTCCTCCGAGATCTTCCGCAATCCGGCGAGCGACATGATCTGAAAGCCGCCGGAGTCAGTCAGGATGGGTCCCGGCCAGCGCATGAACGTGTGCAGACCGCCAAGCCGGGCGATGCGTTCCGCCGTGGGGCGCAGCATCAGGTGATAAGTGTTGGCGAGAATGATATCCGCGCCCGCCTGGCGCACTTGCTCAGGATAGAGCGCCTTCACGCTCGCCGCCGTACCAACCGGCATGAAGGCCGGAGTCCGGATCACGCCGCGCGGCGTCGTGATCTCGCCGAGGCGCGCGCCCGCATTCTGCGCGATCAGACGAAATCCGAAGCTGCGCGTCATTGCCCGTCCACTGCGGGATAGAGCAGGCACGCATCGCCGTAAGAGTAGAAGCGATAGCCCGTGGCAATCGCATGGGCATAGGCGCGTTTCATGCGGTCGAGTCCGGAGAAGGCCGAAACCAGCATGAACAACGTCGATCGCGGCAGATGGAAGTTCGTCATCATCAAATCAACTGCCCGGAACCGATAGCCCGGGGTGATGAACAGCGCTGTCTCGCCTGCGTAAGGTTGTATCTCGCCGGGATCGCTCGCCGCCGTCTCGAGTAGGCGCGTCGCCGTGCTGCCAACGGCGACGATGCGGCCACCGTTGCGACGGACCTCATTCAGCCGAGCTGCCGTCTCAGCGCTGATTTCACCCCACTCATTATGCATCTTGTGGTCGTCGGTATCCTCGGTCTTCACGGGCAGAAAGGTGCCTGCACCGACGTGCAGCGTCACGAACGCATGCCCGATACCGCGCTTCGTAAGGCGCTCCAGAAGGCGCTCGGTGAAGTGTAAGCCAGCCGTCGGCGCAGCAACGGCACCTTCCTTTCGCGCGAAAATGGTCTGATAGGCGGTGCGATCGCCCTCGGTGGCAGGACGCCGGCCCGCGATATAGGGCGGCAGCGGCGCATCGCCGAGCAAGTCGATGGCCTCGTCGAGGTAGGCACTGTGCAGGGTGAACGCCAGCTCGACCTCGCCACCCTCACCTTTAGCGGCCACGGTCGCGTCAAGCGTCCCAAGAAGGCAGACGCGGCCCTCGTTACCAAAACGGACGAGATCGCCGACTTCGAGCCGCTTGGCCGGGCGGGCGAAAGCGCGCCAGCGACTCTCGTCAATGCGCTTATGCAGGTTGAACTCGACCTGTGCTTCCGCGTCGCCGCGGATGCGTGTGCCCTTGAGTGCCGCCGGAATGACACGTGTGTCGTTGAAGACGAGCATATCGCCGGCCCGCAGCAGCTCGGGCAGCTCCGCGACGGTGCGATCGGCGAATTCGGGCTCCCCGTTCGGCTGCACCACGAGCAGGCGCGCAGCATCGCGCTCCGGCAGCGGGTAAAGCGCTATCCGGTCCTCGGGCAGCTCGAAATCGAAGAGGTCGGTTCGCAATGGAATGTTCCTGATTCGCATTAAACCTAATGCAGGATGGCCGCGAGCGGGAGTGGCCATTCCGGCGCGCCTTCGCGTTAGTACGAGCTGCAAGGAGGGACCTTCTCGCCTTAAGACCTGCGACAGTCCGCCGGGTGCAAGTCTTGACCAAGGTCAATATCCGTTTCGGGCCGAGGGTCATAAGGTTCGGCGGCATGAAATGCGCCGAGTTCCACGCTGGCCGAGGGGCAAATGAATCCCGCCATTCTGCAGCGCTATGCGGCTCCGGTGCCGCGATATACCAGCTATCCCACGGCCCCGCATTTCACCACAGCGGTGGACGCAACGACGTATGCCGCGTGGCTGCGCCAGCTCCCGGCAGGATCTGAGCTGTCGATCTACGTCCACATCCCGTTCTGCAACAAGCTGTGTTGGTACTGCGGCTGCACGACGAAGGCGACACGGCAGTACGCTCCGGTTGCCGACTACTTGGAAGCTCTTTTGGAGGAGATCTCGACCGTCGCCGACCTGGTCCCAAAGAACTGCCGCACAGTTCACATGCACTGGGGCGGAGGCTCGCCTAGCATTCTGTTGCCGGACGATATACGTCGCCTGGCCGACGCCATCGCGACCAGGTTTCCCATAACTGACGACGCAGAGATCGCTGTCGAGGTCGATCCGCGGCATATCGATGCCGACCAGGTCGCGGCGTTCGTTGCAGCAGGATTCAACCGGGTCAGTATCGGCGTGCAGGATTTCGACCCAGCAGTCCAAAGGGCAATCAATCGCGAACAGTCGGTCGAGACGACCCGGACTGTCGTGAACATGTTTCGCGAGGCTGGCGTCAGCAGCATCAACATCGACCTTGTCTACGGCCTTCCTCACCAGACGCGCGACAGCGTCGAGCGCACCATCGAGGAGGTCATCGCGCTTGAGCCTGACCGCATCGCCCTGTTCGGCTATGCACATTTGCCTTCGCGTCTCCGCCACCAGCGACTCATCCCGGACGAAGCGCTTCCGGACGTGAAAGAGCGGTTTGCCCAAGCAAACCGTGCGGCAAACCGGTTGACGCAGGCAGGATATGTGCGGATCGGCTTGGATCATTTCGCCCGACCGCAAGACCCGCTGGCCCGCGGCCCTGTTCACCGTAATTTTCAGGGCTACACGACGGATTCGGCTGATGCGCTGCTAGGCCTGGGAGCCTCGGCCATCGGACGGCTCCCGCAGGGCTACGTTCAAAACAGTGCAATCACCGCGGATTATCAGCGGCGCGTGCTGCCCGGCGGGCTCGCTACCGTCAAAGGGCGGGCCTTGACCGAGGAGGACCGTGCTCGCGGGCTGGTGATCGAGCGGTTGATGTGCGACCTGTGCTTCCCGGCCAACGAGCTGCAGGAGTGCTTTCCAGGCGAAGCCGCGGCCCTGATCGAGGAAGCGGAAATTCTGCTTTCCTCGGACACCGACGGCCTCGTCGAGCCAGATCCGGCCAACGTTTTCCGCGTCACCGAAAAGGGCCGCGTCTTCCTGCGCTCGATCTGTGCCTGCTTCGATGCCTACCTCGGTCAGAGCCAAGCGACGCATTCAATTGGGGTCTGATCGCCCCCACAGCTCCCCAAACCGCGCCAAGTAGCGTTGCTGTGCCTCCGCCGTCGGCCAGGGTGACAGTTCAGCTAAGCACTGCGCCAGTGGACGCGGCAGGCCGGTGGGTCGGCCGAAATAGCGTTCGGCCTCCTCCTGGGTGAAGCCGGCGAGGCGGGTGGCCTCGTAATAGGCGGCGATGCGGTCGGCAGCTTTGATGGCATTCACCACCTCGGCAGGCGCCTCCGGTGGAAGGCCGAAGCGCATGTGGATGGCGCGTAGAAGCCTTTTCTCGAAGGCCTTGTAGTCGAGGCCGACGGCGGCTTTGAACGGGCTGATGAGATCACCAATCACGTACTCGGGCGCATCATGGAGGAGCGCCATCAGGCGTTGCGTGCGCGGCCATGCTGGATTCACTGCGGCGGTGATCTCCTCGACAAGAACGCAATGCTGCGCAACCGAGAAGGCATGATCGCCTAACGTCTGTCCATTCCAACGGGCGACGCGGGCAAGACCGTGGGCAATGTCCTCGATCTCGACGTCCAATGGCGACGGATCAAGGAGATCGAGCCGGCGGCCTGACAGCATCCGCTGCCACGCGCGCGGCTTCTCGTCCGGCTGTGCCGTCGATTGGGATTTTCGACGTGGCTTGCTCATCACCTAGACAGAACGAATTTGCGTTGGAGCTCGGCGCAGGCGGCGTGCCGGTGGCAGCTCGTCAGGTGATCATTGACCATGCCGACCGACTGCATAAACGCATAAACAGTGGTCGGGCCCACGAAGCGAAATCCTTCCTTTTTGAGCGCCTTCGAGATGCGCGAGGAAATGTCTGTGGTTGCTGGCACCTGATCCAAACTGCTGCGGCTATTCACGATTGGACCGTCCGGCAGAAAGCTCCACAGAAACGAGGCGAACGACTGCTTTTCAGCGAGCTTCAGGAAGGCGCGCGCGTTCTCGATGGTCGCTTCGATCTTCAGCCGGTTGCGGACGATGCCGGGATCGGTCATGAGCCGCCTCACGTCGGCGTCCCCGTATCTGGCGATCTTCTCCGGATCGAAACCATCGAAGGCGCGGCGAAAATTCTCGCGCTTCCGCAAGATGGTGATCCAGGACAGGCCGGACTGAAATCCTTCCAGCACCAGCTTCTCGAAGAGCGCGCGGCTATCGGCCTTCGGCACTCCCCATTCCTCGTCGTGATAGCGGACATAGAGCGGATCGAATCCGGCCCATGGGCAGCGGATGAGGTCCGCGCCGGTCTTTTCGAGGACTGCCACGTTACACCTTCGCCTTATCCTCGCGGGTGGGAATGCCGAAGTGGACCCAGGACGGCAGTTTGACCGTCACAGGAACGCCGCCTGCTGTGATGGGCTGTTCCTTGTCGAGCGCTTCGCCGACGCGATCGATCCGAACCAATGCTAGCCCACGATGACCCGCCACCGAGCCCACCGATCCAATGACGGCCTCGCCCGCCTTGACCTCGGCTCCAGGCTGCAGGGGCTCCGAACCATCGAGAGGCACCACGCGCTTGCGCGCGGTCGAGCGATGCTGGACGCGAGAGACGACCTCCTGACCGACGTAGCAGCCCTTCTCGAAGCTGACGCCGTCCAGCTGGTCGTACAAGGCGTCGTGTGGAAAGGTATCGCCGAACGCGTAATCCCGGCCACTCTCCGGCACACCATGCGCGATGCGGTGCGCATGGTAGATCTCCGGCTCAACAATGCGGGCGTAGCCGATGCTCGACCAGTCGAACGACTGAGGCGCGATCGCACGCCAGCCAAGTTCCGCCAGCCGGGGATCCTGGTAAACGATAACCGGCGACCCGATTTCCGGAGCAGCGCCTCCCCACAACGCCGCAACAGCATGATCGGCCGAAACATCCGTAATCGTGGCATTGGCCCGCAGCTTGTAGAATGTCAGCCGCTTGACGAGATCCGCCGCCTTCTCCCGGGACGTTTCGAGCAGATAGCCTTCGTCCGTCCGAACCACGAAAAAGTCGAACAGAATCTTGCCCTGGGGCGTCAGAAGGCCACCGAAAATCGCCGGCTGCTTTTCGAGCCGGTTCATGTCGGCGGTGATGAGGCCCTGAAGCAGCTTCGCCGCCTCGGCCCCTGCCACGCGCACCACGCCCCGATCAGCAAGCGGGGCAACATTGATGGTCGTCATGCTTCAATCCCGATCCTTGCACCCCGGTACAAAATGAAGCACTGGCAGCTCGGGTGCGGATGCAGATAGGTACGTAAGCGGGGCGGCGCAGCGAGGCAAGCGGACGGAGACACAAGCTATGCCGGAGACATTCGATCTGGTGCTGAAGGGCGGCACTGTCGTCAATCACGACGGCGTCGGCCAACGTGACATCGGCGTCCGCAAAGGTCGCATCGCTGCTCTTGGTGCCTTCCCAGCCGAGGCCGGGGGCGAGGTGATTGACTGCACCGGCTTGCACATTCTGCCAGGCGTCATCGACACCCAGGTTCACTTCCGCGAGCCCGGACTGGAGCAGAAGGAGGACCTCGAAACCGGAAGCCGCGCCGCCGCGCTTGGCGGCGTCACAGCCGTTTTCGAGATGCCGAACACGCGGCCAACGACGACCAGCGCGGACGCACTCGCGGACAAGGTTCGCCGCGCTCGCCACCGCATGTTCTGCGACTTCGCCTTCTACGTCGGCGCGACACATGACAATGTGAACGACATCCCCGAGCTCGAGCGCCTGGAAGGCTCGGCGGGGATCAAGGTGTTCGTGGGGTCCTCTACCGGAGACCTGCTGGTCGAGGACGAGCCAACGCTCGACCGGATCATCGCAACGATCCGGCGCCGCGCCGCATTCCATGCCGAAGACGAAGCGCGGCTTAGGGAAAGGGCTGGCTTGCGACGCCCGGGTGATCCCTCGTCACACCCCGAGTGGCGCGATGAAATCGCGGCGCTGACAGCCACACAACGCATCGTGCGCCTCGCCGAGAAGCACGGCCGCCGCATTCATATCCTGCACGTCTCGACGGCCGAAGAGGTCGCCTTCATTGCCGAGCACAAGGAATGGGCGAGCGTCGAGGTGACACCGCATCACCTGACGCTTGTGGCGCCCGACTGCTATCTGCGGCTCGGCACGTATGCGCAGATGAACCCGCCCGTGCGCGATGAGCGGCATCGGAGTACGCTTTGGTCGGCACTGTCCGCCGGGATCGTCGACGTCCTGGGTTCCGACCACGCACCTCACACGCGGGACGAGAAGGAACACCCCTACCCGCAAAGCCATTCCGGAATGACCGGCGTGCAAACGCTGGTGCCCATCATGCTCGACCACGTGAATGCGGGACGGCTGTCGCTCGAGCGCTTTGTCGACCTCACGAGCCACGGACCCCAGCGTCTGTTCGGCATCCGTAACAAGGGCCGGATTGCCGTCGGCTATGATGCAGACCTTACAATCGTTGATCTGAAGCGGCAGCAGACCATCGAAAACTCCATGATCGCGAGCCGCTGCGGATGGACGCCTTATGACGGAGTCACGGTCACCGGATGGCCAATCGGCACATTCGTGCGCGGCCACCGCGTCATGTGGGAAGGTGAGGTGATCGGTACGGGCAAGGGCGAACCGATCCGGTTTTACGAAGCCTCCTGATCGTCAGCTTGACCTCCTGATCCATCTGGACCAAGACCTTTCGCCCTGAGCCGAGAAGGAGCATGCGCCAATGAGTGTCGCCGCTGGCCGAGAGTTCCTGAGCATCCCTGGGCCGACCACGGTTCCCGACGAGGTCCTGCGGGCCATGCACCGGCCGGCGGTCGACATTTACTCGGGCGGGCTGATCGATGTAACGATGAGCCTGCTCGAAGATCTCAAGCGCGTCTTCCGGACCAGCGGCTACACCTACATCTACGCAGCTAATGGCCATGGCGCGTGGGAAGCCGCTCTCTGTAACGTGCTCTCGCGCGGCGACAAAATCCTGGTTCTCGAAAGCGGACGCTTCGCCCTGGGTTGGGGCGAGATGGCCCAGAAGCTCGGCGTAAAGGTCGAAGTTTTGCAAGGCGACTGGCGCCGGGCCGTGCGGCCCGATCAAGTCGAGGAGCGGCTGCGCGCAGACAAGGGGCACGAGATCAAGGCCATCCTGGTGGTCCAGGTCGATACGGCGTCAGGTGTCGTGAACGACATCCCGGCGATTTCGAAGGCCATTCGGGCTGCCAGCCATCCGGCATTGTTCATGGTCGATGCCGTGGCCTCGCTTGGCACCATGCCGTTCGAGATGGACGCCTGGGGCATCGACGTTGCCGTTTCCGGCTCACAGAAGGGACTGATGACGCCGCCAGGGCTTGGGTTGGTGGCGGCGAGCGAGCGCGCCTTCGCTCTCCATGGGACGGCAAATCTCAATACACCCTATTGGGATTGGGGTTTCCGCGAGGGCGAGGAGCACTATCAGAAGTACTGCGGCACGCCGCCGGAGCATCTCATCTTCGCCCTGCGGCGGGCACTCGACATGCTGTTCGAGGAAGGTTTCGAAGCTGCATTCGAGCGCCACCGCTTGCTGGCCGAGGCCGTGCGGCGCGCTGTGGCGGTCTGGTCGGAGGGCGAGGCGCTCGCGTTCAATATCACCGAGCCCAAAGAGCGCGCCAATTCTGTTACGACGGTGCTGTGGCAGAGAGGGGATAGCCCCCAACCATTAATCGACTATGCGCGCGAGAAGTGCGGAGTGATCCTCGGGGTCGGTCTCGGCCCGTTGTCAGGCAAGGCCTTCCGCATCGCCCACATGGGCCACGTCAATGCTCCCATGGTGCTGGGCACTCTCGGCGTGGTCGAGGCGGGTCTCAACGCCCTCGGTATTCCTCACGGCCGCGGCGGTGTGCAGGCGGCGATCGATTGGCTCGGTGCGAGCGTCAGGCCGTGATCCTACCGCTGCTAATCGAGAACCTCGATTTCGGCGGCCATGTCGGGGTGAAGGACGACGCGATAGCTCGCGTTACTGCACTGCAGGCGCCAGACAGTCCGGTTCGGCTGCGATGCTGCTTCGTCACGTACCGCGTTGATCGGTTTGTCGCACGGGTGTCCCTGCTCGCGTACCCGAACGGCGAGCACGTCGAGCGGAGTCTCGACCTGAGCGACTGCCTGATCCGCAATTAGGCATGCAAGAAAAGCTGCCGCCAAGAGACGTTGCAACGGAGCGCCACGTGCTCCGACCTGATCCGCAGCCATGACGTCCTCCGCATTCGGATCAATGCGGAAAACGGTCAGGCTGCCAAGCGGGTTCCAAGCCGGCGTGCTCCGCTCAAGTACTGCGGGCGAAGACCTGAGCGAGCCGCGAAGTCGAGAAAGCGAGCCCTAATTCGGCTTCCGTACTTTGACGAGCTTCAGCTTTGGCTGGTTCGAGATATCGACCGGAATGTCGAGATCCGGCTTCATCGCATAGGCCAACGTCTGGATGTGGATCGGAATGTAAATCGTCTCCTCCTGCAAGATCCTCCAGATGTTGACCATCGTCTCGTTACGCCGATTGAGGTCGGTATCTGACGCGAGGCTGTCGATCATGCTGTCGACCTCGGGATTGGAATAGCGCGTGCCATTCCAGGCGCCCTCCCGCTCGGTCTTGGTGTGGTACAGGTGCGAGAGAATGTAATAGCTGTCGAAGGTCGGCACGCCCCACCCGAGGAGATAGAAGTCCGACTTCTCGTTCTGGATCAGCGGGAAGTAAGCGGCTTTCGGCTGTGCCACCAGCTGGGCCTTGATGCCGATTTGCGCGAGCTGTTCGACCACCGCCTCGCAGATCGCCTCGTCGTTGACGTAGCGGTCATTCGGGCAATTGAGCGTCACCGAGAATCCGTCTGGATAGCCGGCCTCGGCCATCAACGCCTTGGCGGTTTCAATATCGTTCGGCGGGATGATGTCGAGTTCCTTGCTATAGCCGTTGACCCCGGGCGGTACGATGATGCCGGTCGGGATCGACTGCCCGTGCATGACGTCGCGCTGAATTGCCTGACGGTTGATGGCCATATTGATGGCGTTCCGCACCCGCTTGTCAGCGAACGGGTTCTTGCCCTTGACGTCTGACGTTGCAAGCTCAGGCCCGCCGACGTTCAGTCCGAGAAAGATCGACCGGTTTTCCGGACCGATGACCACGCGCACGCCATCGTCCTCCTGCAGGCGCTTTATGTCCTGAACCGGCACGTCCTGAACGAAGTCGACGTCACCCGAAAGCAGGGCCTCAATGCGCCTCTCATCCGATTGAATGGGAAGGTAGACCAATTCGGAAATTTCGAGCGGGACTTGGCCTCTGCCCCAGTACATGTCATTGCGGCGCAGGACCGTTTTCTGGCCGGGCTCGCGACTGACGAGCACGAAGGGGCCGGTGCCGTTGGCATTGAGCGCCGCAAAGCTCTGCTCGCCTTTTTCAAGATCCTGAACTTCAGTGACGCCATGCTCCTCAGCCCATCCCTTGCTCATGATGAACAAGTCGGTGAGGTTTGCAGGTAGAAGGGGATTCGGTCCCTTGGTCTTGATCTGGAGCGTGTAGTCGTCGACCTTGATCAGCTCCTCGACCGAAGACAGCAGCTGCTTCATGTCCGAGGCAGGCTGGAGGGCGCGTCTGAACGAGAAGATGACGTCGTCCGCGGTGAACGGCCTGCCATCATGAAACTTCACGCCGCTCCGGAGCTTGAACTCCCACACCGTTGGATCGGACGTCAGTTGCCATGACTCGGCGAGCGCCGGAAGCGGTTTGCCTTGATTGTCGCGGATGATAAGCGGCTCGTAGATCTGGTGCGCCAGAGCGTGTGTAACGCCTTCATTCTGAGCATGCGGATCGAGAGTGAGGGTATCGCCGGATCTGGCCCACGTCACAGTTCGCGCTTCGGCGGCTCCAGCCAGCACGGCGGCACATGCAAATAATGTAGCAACGCGGAGCCTGGCTCCCGTCAACATACCTTCCCTCCTCCGTGAAGCGGTTCAGCATGCCCCCCGGCTCCCTCCATCGTAGACGGCATGCACGCGACTGTCACCGCGGTCGAGGACAGCATCACGGGGATCGGTTTCAGGGGTTTTAGCCATTGAGTGGAAACGAAAAGACAAACCGCGCCTCGGCTGTTAAGAAAGTGGGCTTGGCATTGCGACGGCCGTTGCGCGAACCTTTCCACCCGCGCAAGCGGTGTTGACATTGCCAATGCTCGTTCGTATCAAGCGAGACTGTTAGCACTCGACCTCAATGAGTGCTAACTCATTCCCAGAATTCTGAGCCTAAACACCCCAATCGTGGGAGCGCTGAAACTATGAAATTTCGTCCCCTCCATGACCGCGTCGTCGTGCGACGCGTCGAGAGCGAGCAGAAATCCGCCGGCGGGATCATCATTCCCGACACCGCGGCCGAGAAGCCCCAGCAGGGCGAGGTTTTGGCCGTCGGTCCGGGCGCTCGCGACGAGTCCGGCAAGATCGTTCCGCTCGATGTGAAGGTCGGCGACAAGGTGCTGTTCGGAAAGTGGTCCGGCACCGAGGTCAAGATCGATGGGCAGGAAGTGCTCATCATGAAGGAGAGCGACATCATGGGTGTGCTGGACAAGTGAGCCAGCCGCGCCCCCCGGTCGTGAATTCTTGAAATCGTGAATACGTGAAATTGAGAAAGTCGGTCGGCGTGCGGAGAGCACAACTTCACGACTGAACGATCTCAGCCTTTCACGAACAACCCAACCCAGGAGTAGCCAACCATGGCAGCCAAAGAGGTCAAGTTCGCTGCAGATGCGCGTGAGCGCATGATGCGCGGCGTAGACATCCTCGCGAACGCTGTGAAAGTGACGCTCGGCCCCAAGGGTCGCAACGTCGTCATCGAGAAGTCTTTCGGTGCCCCCCGCACCACGAAGGACGGTGTGACGGTCGCCAAGGAGATCGAGCTTGAGGACAAGTTCGAGAACATGGGCGCCCAGATGGTCCGCGAGGTCGCGTCCAAGACGAACGACATCGCCGGTGACGGCACCACCACGGCCACCGTTCTGGCTCAGGCGATCGTCCGCGAGGGCCTGAAGGCGGTTGCGGCGGGCATGAACCCGATGGACCTCAAGCGCGGCATCGACAAGGCCGTCGCCCAGGCGGTCGAGGAGATCCAGAAGCGCGCCAAGAAGGTGAAGAGCTCCGACGAGGTCGCGCAGGTCGGCACCATCTCAGCCAACGGCGAGAGCGAGATTGGCAAGATGATCGCCGAGGCCATGCAGAAGGTCGGCAACGAAGGCGTCATCACGGTCGAGGAGGCGAAGAGCCTCGAGACCGAGCTCGACGTCGTCGAGGGTATGCAGTTCGACCGTGGCTATCTCTCGCCCTACTTCATCACCAACGCCGACAAGATGGTCGCCGAGCTCGAGGATCCGTACATCCTGATCCACGAGAAGAAGCTGTCGGGCCTCCAGGCGATGCTGCCGGTGCTCGAGGCCGTCGTACAGACCGGCAGGCCGCTGCTCATCATCGCTGAGGACGTCGAGGGTGAGGCTCTCGCCACGCTCGTCGTCAACAAGCTGCGTGGCGGCCTGAAGGTCTGCGCCGTGAAGGCACCGGGCTTCGGCGATCGCCGCAAGGCCATGCTGGAGGACATCGCTATCCTCACGGGCGGCACGGTCATCTCCGAGGACCTCGGCATCAAGCTCGAGAACGTTACGCTTGACATGCTGGGTCGCGCCAAGCGCGTCTCCATCGACAAGGACAACACCACGATCGTCGACGGCGCCGGCAAGAAGAAGGACATCGAGGCCCGCGTCGCTCAGATCAAGGTGCAGATCGAGGAGACCACCTCCGACTACGACCGCGAGAAGCTGCAGGAGCGTCTGGCGAAGCTCGCCGGCGGTGTTGCGGTGATCAAGGTCGGCGGTGCGACCGAGGTCGAGGTGAAGGAGCGTAAGGACCGCGTCGACGACGCGCTCAACGCCACCCGCGCCGCGGTCGAGGCCGGTGTTGTTCCGGGCGGTGGTGTCGCGCTGCTCCGGGCCGCCAATGCCCTCACCGTGAAGGGCGACAACGATGATCAGGATGCCGGTATCCAGATCATCAGGCGGGCTCTGCAGGCACCGATCCGCCAGATCGCGGACAACGCGGGTGTCGAGGGCTCGATCGTGGTCGGCAAGGTGCTCGAGTCGAAGTCGTACAACTTCGGCTACGATGCGCAGAACGACGAGTACGGCGATCTCATCGAGAAGGGCATCATCGACCCGGCCAAGGTTGTGATCACGGCCCTTCAGGATGCCGCTTCCATCGCCGGCCTGCTCATCACGACGGAAGCTGGCGTGGCCGAGGCTCCGAAG
>Ga0310829_1000168_pt1 | contig 86593 bp, 79 predicted proteins | sample WT_ome_4_FD_202244 | JGI IMG/M metagenome (GOLD analysis project Ga0310829, IMG submission 202244) | Sorghum-adapted microbial communities enriched on wild type (WT) sorghum from Joint BioEnergy Institute, Emeryville, California, United... ...
TGCGGCACCGTCACCTGCTTCGGGACGACGGACACGTGTTCCGGATCCCGCAGGAACTGTTCCGCCAGCTTCTGGATGTTCGGCGGCATCGTGGCCGAAAACAGCATCGTCTGCCGGTCTTCGGGCAGCTGGCCGAGGATCGTCTGAATATCTTCGAGAAAGCCCATGTCCAGCATTTCGTCGGCTTCGTCCAGCACGACGACGGAAACGTCGTCCAGACGGATCGTCTTGCGGTTGATATGGTCGAGCAAACGGCCGGGCGTGCCGACCACGATGTGCGGGTGTTTCTTGAGCGCGCGAATTTGCCGGCCGATTTCCTGGCCGCCGTAGATCGGCAGCGTGCGAACGCCCTTGTACCGGCTCAGTTTGCCGATTTCTTCGGCCACCTGGATGGCGAGCTCCCGGGTCGGCGTCAGGATGAGCGCCGACAGTTTTTCGCTCGTGCCGTTGATGCGCTGGATGATCGGCAGGCCGAAGGCCGCCGTTTTGCCGGTGCCGGTTTGCGCCTGGCCGATCAGATCCCGTCCCTCCAGGGCAAACGGGATCGCTTTAAGCTGGATCGGCGTCGGCTCCTCGAAGCCAAGTTCGGTTACCGCTTTGAGGATGCGGGCTTCCAATCCAAAGTCATGAAATGTGGTCAATATGGTTCAAACTCCTTTTTTCAGGCGTGATGGTACTGCTTTTGTCTATATGTTTGCCTGTTTGCATTCCCATCCGAATGTAAATCTTTACAATTGTATCACATTGTTCGACGAGGCGCCAGAGGGTTGTCAATCTTTGTCCACCAGATTCCGCTGCAAGTAGTTTTCCAAAACGTTCGTCAAATCAAACACGGCATGCGCCAGGTCCAGGTTTTCCAGGGCATGCTCGCATTCGGACATGTAGGCCATGTCCCGGTCATAGTGGCTCAGGTGGACGGCGATGACGTCTTCCGACAACCCTTTTTTCCGTTGCCGTTCTTCCACCGTTTTCCGGTCGGCGTAAATGAAAATGCGGATCGCTTTGTCTCCGTAAAGCTTTTTCAAGATTTCCGCTCCGACCGGATTTAGGATAAGATAAATACAACTGTAGGTTTCAAACATGTGGGCGACGTCGTCGTTCCGGATGCCGTAAAGATGTCCGTTGATGTCCACCTGCTCGAGGAATTCGCCTCTGGCCGACATTTCTTCGAACTGCTCGCGGCTGATGAAATGGTAATCCTGGCCGTCCTCTTCGATCGGACGCGGGCGCCGGGTGGTGTAGGAGATGACTTTCTTCATGCCAAACGTGCTGCCGACCATGTCGGCGATCGTGTTGCGGCCCGATCCGTCCGGACCGGTAAAGATGAAGATGCGCTCTTTGTCCTTCAGCTCGTACATCGCTCCAACCTCCATTCAACGGGAAACTTATCCTAAATGTAACACAGCATTTGGTCCTGCGTACAGAACATGTTGCCAAAAACGAGGTGACCCGCTTGTTCAACCGGACTCCGCTGTCCATCGCGACCATACTCGCTTCCGTCGTGCTGTTTGCCGCCGGGTTCAACTTTTTTCTGGTGCCCCAGCACCTGCTTACCGGCGGCGTCTCCGGCATCGCCATGATGATCGGCTACTTTACGGACTGGAACATCGGCCTTCTCCTGTTTTTGCTCAACCTTCCGCTCATGGTCTGGGGCTGGTTCGTCATCGGCCGGCGCTTCATCGCCCTGTCCGTCTTGTTCGTGGCGGCGTCCAGCGGACTGTTGCAAGTGTTCCCCGTCGTCCCCGTCATCGACGACCCGCTGCTCGGCTCCGTGTTCGGCGGCGTGCTCGTCGGCATCGCCACCGGCATTGCGCTCCGGGCCGGAGGATCGAGCGGCGGCTTCGACATTCTCGGATCGATCGTCACGAAGTACCGGGATTTTCCCCTCGGCAGCACCCTGTTCACGCTGAACGGCTTCGTCATTTTGTCGATGGGGTACCTGGAAGGATGGGAAGCCGCGCTCTACTCGATGATTTCCATTTACGTTACCGGGCGAATCGTCGACGCCATTCACGTCCGGCACGTGAAACTGACCCTGTTCATCGTCACAAAACGCAAAGAGGACCTGCTCGCCAAACTGATGGCACGCCCGCGCGGCGTCACCGTTCTGAAATCACAGGGCGCGTTCTCCAACGCCGAGAACGACATGCTGATGACCGTCGTCACCCGCTATGAACTGGCCGAAGTGCGCAAAATCATCCAGGACACCGATCCGGACTGCTTCGTTAACATCGTGGAGACCGCCGGCATCATCGGGCAGTTCCGGCGGGACGTCTGACGAATGGCGCAAGCTTCCGATGGAACTTGCCGGACCGGTTATGGTATAATAGATTCAAAATCCATATCACCGGGCATAAAGTCCCTGGCTTCAGATTCACCGTTTCTCCATGCTTTACGGGCTTTCGATCGCGTTTTGAGCAACACCAAATCGATTGAAAGGGTGAGGCACATGGAAATGGAAGTCGTCAAGCTGTCCAACATTGTCCAGAAACTGGCGCCGGAACTTTACCCGTTTCTCAAACCGGCGGAACTCGATTGCTCGATCGTCCTGAAGAACGGATTGGATGCGCTTGACCTGGCGGGTGCGCTGGAGATTATCCAGAAGAGCATCTGCGAACAGCAAAAAACGTCCTGGATCCATTGATGGATCCATAAACAAAGGCTGTCCACGCGAACGCGGGACAGCCTTTTGTTGTTCCGGCACGAAAACGGCATCGCCGTCAATACGGACCGCGGATGAAATCGGCCACTTTCTCCCGGTAAAAATCTTTGAGCCGTCGTTCTTCCTCTTCGCTGAAGGAGGGAACGTCCGCCGCCGCCAGGTTGTCTTCCACCTGGTTGACCGATTTGAATCCGGGGATGACGCAGCTGATTTCCTTCTTGTCCAAAATCCAGCGCAGCGCCGCCCGGGTCATGTTGCCACGGCCTTCCGCAATCCAGCGGAGCTCCTCGGCCAGTTCCTGACCTTTGCGGAATCCGAGGCCGGCAAACGTCTCGCCCACGTTGAACTGTTCGCCGTTCTCGTTGAAACGGCGGTGGTCGTCAGGCGCAAACGTCGTATCCGGCTTGAACTTGCCCGTGAGCAGCCCGCTGGCCAGCGGCAGCCGCACGAGAATGCCGACCTGTTTGCGGTGCGCCTCCGGCAGCAACCGTTCGAGGGGCTTCTGGCGAAAAATGTTGAAAATGACCTGCAACGCCGCCACGTTCGGATTTTCCAGGCAAAGGAGCCCTTCCTCCACCGTTTCCACGCTGACGCCGTAATGCCGGATTTTCCCTTCCACCTTCAGCTTGTCCAGCACCTCGAACACCCGGCCCTCCCTCAATATGTCCGTGGGCGGGCAGTGGATCTGGTACAGGTCGATCACGTCCCGCTCCAGCCGCCGCAAACTGGCCTCGCAATATTCGCGCACCTTGCGCTCCGAGTAGTTGTCCGGATCGTGGATGTCACCGGCGCGGCAAAACTTCGTGGCGATCCAGATGTCGTCTTCCCTGCCCTTCGTCGCCTTGGCCAGCAGCCGTTCGCTGTGCCCGTCGCCGTATACGTCCGCCGTATCAAAAAAGTTGACGCCCGCATCGATGGCACGGGCGAGCGCCCGAAGCGACTCCGCATCGTCCCTGTGCCCCCACGCCCCGCCGATGGCCCACGTGCCGAAGCTGATTTCGCTGACGGAAAACCCTGTTTTGCCCAGAGGTCTGTAATTCATGTTCCAATTCCTCCATGAACCGGTTTGGTGCCGGGTGTTGTGTGATCATGTCCATTTCCACTATAGCAAATTCCGTCCTTTTCGTAAAAGCGGTTCGCCGGCGTTTCCGGATGATGGAATCGCGGGCGGGTCGATTTTCACCTGTCTGTTTGTCATCGATTGTCATATAATGTAGAAGAAGAGATGACAAGGGAGAGGAAAACGGATGGATATTATTTTGGCCGCATTGCTCATGCTTTGGGGAGACGTGTCCGAAGGTTATCCGGACATCACGGCGGAACAGCTCGCCGCGGCATCCGTCCGGCTGCAGCAATCCGCTTCGGCCGAAGGCGGGGAACCGGCCGGAGTGCCGGGATCGGACGCCGGGGAGAACACGGCGGTTTCCGGCAAAACGGATCCGGCACCGGACACGCCGGTCATCCGGGGCGTCTACGCCACGGCCCATTCCGCCGGCGGCTCCAGGCTGAACGAACTGGTCGAACTGTTGAACGAAACGGAACTGAACGCTCTTGTCATCGACATCAAGGACGACTGGGGTTACGTCACCTACGAATCGGAATTGCCGATCGTGGACGAACTCGGCACCGGAAAAAAGATCATCGACATGGACAAGTTGATGCCCGTGCTGGAAGAGAACGACATTTATCCGATCGCCCGGATCGTCGTCTTCAAGGACACGGTTTTGGCAAAAGGGAAGCCGGAGTGGTCGTTCACCAGGGCGGACGGCACCGTCTGGAAAAACGGCCGCGGCGAATCGTTCGTCAATCCGTACCTGAAGGAAGTGTGGGATTACAACGTCGAAGTGGCCAAGGAAGCGGTCAGGCTTGGCTTCAAGGAAATCCAGTTCGACTACGTGCGGTTCCCCGAAGGGTTCGAAAAACGGGCCGATGAGCTCGTCTACGAACGGACGGAGGATGCCCGCACGAAGGTGATCGCCGATTTCGTGGCCTACGCCAGGGAACAGTTAAATCCCCTCGGGGCGCGCGTCTCCGTGGACATATTTGGATACGCCGCCTCCGTGCCGGCCGCCGAAGGGATCGGCCAGGATTTCGTGGAAATTTCCCGCCACGTGGACGTCATCAGCCCGATGGTGTATCCGAGCCACTACAGCACCGGCTGGTTCGGTTCCAAGGTGCCCGACGCGGAGCCCTACGTCACCATCAGCGGTGCGATGAAAGACACCCGCGAGAAACTGCTGCCGCTGGAGCAATCGGGCGAAAAGCCGATCATCCGGCCGTGGATCCAGGATTTCACCGCCACGTGGGTGAAAGGACACATCAAATACGGCAAACACGAGGTGGAGGAGCAAATCCGCGCGCTCACCGACAACGGCATCGACGAGTTTTTGTTGTGGAACGCTTCCAACAAGTACACCAAAGGCGTCGACTACGTCAAGGACGAGTAAACCGGATCGCGGGAGAGGAAGGACACGGGCATCGCCGGACGGCGTTCACCCGTGTCCTTTTGTGTCGAACGGACCGGCACCGATGCCCGGTGCGTACACCCGCCGCGGGAGCTTTCAGGCGAAACCGCGCAACGGGATCCCGCCGTGACGCACAGCCGGTTCCGACGGCAACAAACCGGCGGTTGCGCATCCGCGCTTGTCCGCCGGTTTGTTCAGGTTCGTTCCGGTCACTGCGAAAGGCGCAGCGCCAGCTCGTACAGATCCATGTTGAACGGCTTTTTGTTCGAGCAAATCGTTTCGATGTCCGTCGCCACCAGTTTTCCGTTCACGATCCCGACGCCTTTGCCGGAATCGCCGGCGATGAGCCGCTGCACCGCGTAGTCGCCCAAACGGCTGGCCAGCACCCGGTCGTTGTGGGTCGGCGTGCCGCCCCGCTGGATGTGGCCGAGCACCGTCACGCGGGACTCGATGCCGTTTTTCTCGTAAATCGCCCGGGCGATGTCATCCCCTTTGCCGACGCCTTCGGCGACGATGATGATGCTGTGGCGCTTGCCGTGGTTGAAATTGTCCTTCATGCGGCCCGCCACTTCGTCGAGGTCGAACGGCACTTCCGGCACAAGAATCGTCTCCGCCCCGCTGGCAACGCCGGCATACAGGGCGATGTCGCCGCAATGGCGCCCCATCACTTCGACGACCGACGAACGCTCATGGCTCGTCATCGTGTCGCGCAGCTTGTTGATGGCATCCACGACGATGCTGACGGCCGTGTCAAACCCGATGGTGAAATCGGTGAACGGGATGTCGTTGTCGATCGTGCCGGGAATGCCGATCGTCTTGATGCCGAGTTCGCTAAGCCGAAGCGCGCCCCGGTACGACCCGTCGCCGCCGATGACCACGAGGCCGTCGATGCCGTGTTTGCGCAAGTTTTCGGCTCCGAGTTTCTGCCCTTCCGGAGTGGTGAATTCCTTGCAGCGGGCCGTCTGCAGGATGGTGCCGCCCCGTTGGATGATGTCGCCGACGCTGCGCAGGTCCATCTCGCGGATATCTTCCTTGATCAGACCCTGAAATCCCCGCTGCACCCCGAACACGCGGATGCCGTGATACCGCGCGCTGCGCACGACGGCACGAACCGCGGCGTTCATTCCCTGGGAATCCCCGCCGCTGGTCAAAACCGCAATCGAACGAATGGCCATGAATGATTCCTCCTTATCGGTGAAGGGCCGCCGCCGGGCGGCCCGGTATGAACAAGATCAGTGGGTGACCCTGACCATGACGCTGTTGGCCCAGAAAAAAAGGCGCATGATCGGGCTGTTCCGCATCAGAATGCGCCGCGCTTTCCTGACGGGCGGCTGGCGGGATGCCTTCGGGTCGGACAAATAAAGGGCAAGCAATCCCTGCACCACCATGCGGTGGAATTTCGGCGCGACCAGTTGTTCCGTTCTCCGCCCGGCTTCTTCGGCGATGAGGCGGATCCGCTGCGCGGCATGCTCGGCTCCGGCGTAATAACTGCAAAAATTGAGATCCCCGCCGTCCCGGTCTTCCTGCTGGTCGATCAGGTAGTCAAGCAAAATGTGTTCGGCGCACAAATACGGAAAATAGGCGTTCGCGATGCGTGACGCCTCCCCGTCCGACAAGCCTTCGTCGGCGGCGGCGGAAAACAGCATGAACACGCCGAGGGTCGATCCGGTCGCTGCGGCAAACTCCTGCCAATACAGTTCCGGATATTCGCCGCGGTGTTCGTTCCACCAGTTCCGCAAGGCCGGTTCCCGCTCGCCTGGCGGCAAATGTTTGAACACCTGCAGGTCGGTGTACAGGCCGACCAACCGCACCACGTGCGGTTTCACCTTCGCATAGGACGGCAGCGCGGCGACGGATTTGCGGCATTCTTCCGTCAACTCGCGCAAATAACCGCCGTCATCCTTCTCCGGATGCAAGGCGTAGTAGTCCGCCGGGTCCGCTTCCGGCTGCACGGCGTCCAGCATCGATTGGTGCAACCGGCGAAAATCCCGGCCGTCGGTGGACGTGCTTCGGTCGCACAGGTTGTCGAGGTAGTCGCTGATCGTCTGAAGGGCGACGATGAGCGGGATGAGAAGATGCCGACTGTCCAGATGGACGGCCGCGTACACGGCGCCGCCTTCGCAATGGAACCGCTTGTCGGTCAGACTCGCCAAAGCCTGCCTGCGCAGTTCGGGGTCGGGAATCCGTTCGGCCCGCTGCCGCCAATGGGCAAGGCGGCTTCGCACTTCCGGCAATATGTATCGGTAATACCGCCACATGAGCGGGATCGGATAACGGGGCGCCGCGGCATGAAGGAACGTGCCGCATTTGTTCACGCTGTTCAAGAAACCCATCACCCCGTGCAAACCTTTTCTCAAGAGCATATCACGATTCCGTGGAAGGAACCGGGAAGTTTGTCACAGACGCCGATCAGGAGCCCGCTTCGTCTCCTCCGACGTCCGGCTCGGTTCTCATCCATATGTTGAGTTCGTTGATCCGTCCGGCCAGTTCGGCCATGTCCGCGTTCAACCGGCAACATGCGACAAAATCCGCTTCGCCGGCGAGCCGCTCCTGCATCACGGTGATTTCCGCTTCCAGGCGTTTGATCCGCTCGGGAATGATGCCGCGGATCGCCTCCCAGGCTGCCGCGATTTCCCGCCTTTCCGCCAGGGACAACTCGTCCCACGGCCGCGGCAGGCTCGGAAGCGGGATGCCAAGGCGCCGGTCGAGGCGGAACCATTCGCGTCCGTCCATCCGCATCCCCCGCTCGTTCCGCATGCGCGCATATGCACATATTCCACATATTCGCTAATGTAACACGGAACGTGCGGCATCGTCAAAACCGGCGCCGCGGCAAAGACGGACGGCAGACCGGGCATTCCCCGGCCTGCTTCCTCCCGTGCGGCCTTACAATTTGACAACCCCCGTCGCCTGCGGTCCGCGGTCGCCCTGGACGACGTCGAATTCCACTTCCTGGCCTTCCTCCAGCGTTTTGAACCCTTCTCCCACGATGCCCGAATAGTGGACAAACACGTCTTCACCGTCATCAGACTGGATGAATCCGTAGCCTTTTTCCGCATTGAACCATTTTACCGTGCCCCTCATGATGCGACAACCTCCTGCTTGATTCGATTGATGCATCGTTTATTATTCGCCCGCGGGGCCGAAATATCCGGCACAGATTTTGGCCGGCGGAAGCGGCATTCACCCGCTGCCCCATTTTTTTGTTGCCGCGGCTTGTTTCTTCATGTATAATGGTGAAAAAGATCACGGCATGAAGAACGGTTTAAAGGGGAGTAGCTACGCGGAGCAGTCGTCATTTCGGGCCTTCGGCCCCGGCTGCCCGGCACCGTTATACGGTTGCAGCCAGACCTTTATCCCACGGGATAGAGGTCTTTATTGTTGAGGCCCATCCCGGTGTGGATGGGCCTCTTTCACGTTCAACGTGCCACACTTTGGAATTGGGAGGAACCGTATGGAGTGGTTTTCTTCGGAATGGTTTGTCGCACTGTTCAGCATCATCGTCATTGACCTCGTCCTGGCCGGCGACAACGCCATCGTCATCGGCATGGCAGCCCGCAACCTGGACAAGTCGAGGCAGAAACTGACCATCTGGCTCGGAACCGTCGGGGCAATCCTGATCCGCGTGCTGGCCACTTTCCTCGTCGTCTGGCTGCTGAAAATTCCCGGCCTCATGCTGGCCGGCGGACTCATCCTGCTATACATCGCCTGGAAGCTGCTGACGGAAAACAAGGACGATCACGGCGAAGTGAAAGCGGCCGGCTCGCTTTGGGCCGCCATCCGTACGATCATCGTCGCTGACGCCGTCATGGGGCTCGACAACGTGCTGGCCATCGCTGGCGCTTCCCACGGCCACCTGCCGCTCATCATCATCGGCCTGATCATCAGCATGCCGATCGTCGTCTGGGGCAGCTTCATCATCATCAAGCTGATCGACCGGTTCCCGGTGCTCCTGTACGTCGGTTCCGGGGTACTGGCGTACACGGCGGGCAAAATGATCGTGGACGAGCAACTGATCCATTCGTTTTTCGAGCAAAACCCCGTGCTCAAATACGCCCTGATCGCCGCCCTGGTCGTCGCCGTGATCGCCGCCGGCAAACTTACGGTCGACCTGCGCAGAAGGAAAGGGGAAACGGTCAATGAATCGGCAAGTTCCTGAAACGATCGGCATGCGCAATCCGCACGGCCGCGGGACGGAAGCCGTCAGCAAGCGCGGTGATGCGGCATGAACGCGGAATACGTCGTCATCTTTCTGATCGCCGCCTTCTCCTTCGCCCTCGTGCTGATCATGAAACGCGATTCGATACCGGACAAGCTCCGCCGCCCCCTGGCCATCCTTTCTCTGGTGATGGTGGCGGCGGCGTTTGGATTGCTGATCTGTTCCTTTTTCCTCTGAAGCGTTAAAATGAGTGGTGAATACGATAAGTTTTCCGCATCGGGCCATACTAATCCGGTAAAACCCAAGGAGGTTGTATGCCGATGCGAACCGCATGGACCGCGGCGGCGGCCGCGGCGCTGGCCTTCATGCTTCTGGCCGGCGTCCTGCCGGTCGCATCCTTCGCCGCGAACGATTGGAGGAGGGATTCCATGAGTCAGGTGGCACAGCGCAAAGACATCAGTCCGGAGTACAAATGGCGCCTTGAAGACCTGTTTCCCGACCAGGCGGCCTGGGACGCGGAATACGAAACGGTGCTCAAACTGATCGAAGACATCCGCGCCTTCGAAGGAAAGCTCGGCGATCCCGCGATGGCCCGGCAATGCTTCGAGCTGGAAGACCGGCTCGGACTGCACGCCGAACGGCTCTACGTCTACGCCCAGATGCGCCATCACGAAGACATGCGCGATCCGGCGAACATGGCGCTTTCCGACAAGGCCCGGAAGCTGTACGTGCAGGTCGGGGAAGCGACGAGCTTCATCACGCCGGAAATATTGTCGCTCACGGAAGAGCAGCTGAAGGCTTACATCGACGATCCGCAGCTGGCGCCCTACCGTTTTACGCTGCGGGAAATGCTTCGCGAGAAACCCCACGTGCTGTCGAAGGCGGAGGAGGCGCTGATGGCCCAGGTCGGCAACCTGTCCCAGGCGCCGGGCACGATCTACGGCATGATCAACAACGCCGACATGAAGTTCCCGAAGGTGAAAAACGAAAAGGGTGAAGAAGTCGAACTGACCCACGGCAGCTACATCCAGTTTCTCGAAAGCCGCAATCGGGACGTTCGCCGCGAGGCGTTCAAGGCGATGTACGATACATACGCGAAGCAGAAAAACACGCTGGCCGCCACCCTTTCCGCCAACGTGACGAAAAACCTGTTTTATGCCAGGGCGCGGAAATACCCTTCGGCGCTGGAAATGGCGCTGTCCGGCGACAACATTCCCGTCAGCGTTTACAACAACCTGATCGAAACGATCCACGAGCATTTGCCGCTCCTGCACCGCTACATGGCCCTGCGCAAAAAGCTGCTCGGCGTCGACGAACTGCACATGTACGACCTGTTCGCGCCGCTCGTCGACGATTACGACATGCCGATCACGTACGAGGAAGCGAAGGAAATCGTCTACGACGGCCTCTCCCCCCTCGGCGACGATTACCGCAACGTGCTGAAGGAAGGCTTTGACGGCGGCTGGATCGACGTGTACGAAAACGAAGGCAAACGCAGCGGCGCCTACAGCTGGGGCGCCTACGGCACCCATCCCTACGTGCTGCTCAACCACAAGGACAACCTGAACAGCATGTTCACCCTGGCGCACGAAATGGGGCACGCCATCCATTCCTGGTACTCGGACAAAAACCAATCGTACCGGGACGCCCAGTATACCATTTTCCTCGCGGAAGTGGCTTCCACGCTGAACGAAGCGCTGCTCATGGACGCCATGCTCCGGAAAATCGACGACCCGAAGGGGAAAATGTACTTGCTCACTTACTACGCCGACCAGTTTCGCACCACCGTGTTCCGCCAGACGATGTTCGCCGAATTCGAAAAAATCATCCACGAAAAGGCGGAAGCCGGCGAGGCGCTGACTCCGCAGCTTCTGTCCGAAATTTACTACGGCCTCAACGTGAAATACCACGGCGAGGCGATGACCGTCGACAAGGACATCGAGATGGAATGGGCGCGCATTCCCCATTTCTACTCCAGTTTCTACGTGTACAAGTATGCCACCGGCTTTTCCGCAGCGGCCAGCTTCGCCAAACAGATATTGGAGGAAGGACAGCCGGCGGTGGAGCGCTACCTCGGTTTTCTGAAAAGCGGCGGCAGCGACTACTCCATCAATATCCTGAAACAGGCGGGCGTGGACATGTCGCAGCCGGAACCGATCCGCCAGGCGATGGACGTCTTCCGCGATCTGCTCGACCAGATGGAACAGCTTTCTTCCTGACGAACACGCGCGCGTTGACTTTATTGCCCCACGGGCACAAAAGACGCTTTCCCTTCCCTCGCGGGAATCGGAAAGCGTCTTTTGCATGTCCGGATCGTTCAGCGGACCGTTCCTCACAAACGTTGCGCGTCGGAACCGGCCGCGCTCGTTTGCCGCGCAAGAAACCGGCGGCTGTCGCCCCGCCCCATGTCCACCTTGAAACCCGCAAGACGGATGCGCATTTCCAGGCATCCGAGGCAAACGGATGCCTCGTCGTCGTTGCAAATCTTGTTTTCGTACAGGGCATATTTCGGCCGGTGCACCGTCGGCGTCAAATTGGGCATCATCACGTTGGCACCGGCGAGCAGCGCCAGTTCCCGGCCGTCGGCCTGCAGCGTGCCGAGCGCCGTCGTCGCGGGAATGTTTGCCTCCGGCAGCATGAGGCGGGTCAACGCCACCATCATCCGCGTTTTCTCCACCGTCCCTCCCCGCTCGCCGGCCAGCGGCGTCCGGCTGTGCGGGATGAACGGCCCGATGCCGACCATATCCGGCCCGAGGCTTTGCAGAAACAGCAAATCCTCCGCCAAATCTTCGTTCGTCTGTCCCGGCAGGCCGACCATGAATCCGGCTCCGACCTGATATCCGATTTCCTTCAAATCCGTCAGGCAGCGGATGCGTTCCGTGAAGGAACCATCCGGATGCAGCCGTTTGTACAGCGAAGGGGAGGCCGTTTCGTGGCGAAGCAGAAAACGGTCCGCGCCGGCGCGGAAAAACCGCTCGTACGCCTCCCGCGGACGCTCCCCGACGGACAGGGTGACCGCCGCTTCGGGATACGTTCCCTTGATTTGCCGGATCAACGATTCCAGACAATCGGCGGTGTACCAGGCGTCCTCCCCGCTTTGCAGCACGAACGTGCGAAAACCGAGCCGGTATCCTTCCCCGCAGCAGGCCATGATGTCGTCCGGGGTCATCCGGTAGCGCACCGCTTTCCGGTTCGATTTGCGCAGTCCGCAATACAGGCAGTCCTTCCGGCAATAACTGGAAAACTCGATCAATCCGCGCAAAAACACTCGGTTGCCGTACATGCACAGGCGGGTGGACAGCGCATACCGGTACAGCCGGTTGCGCATCGTTTCGTCATCGTCCAACAGGTCCATCAGTTCGATCAGATCGCCGCGGTCGAGCCCGTTGTTCCGGTACAGTTCTTCCAGCAGGTCAGGCATCCGTCGGTTCCTCCCCTCTCCGAAAACAAGCGGTGCAGCCTGCGAACGGTCGTTTGATTCCTCTCTTGTTCCATTGTACCGGAGGGAGGGACGGGACGGATTGACGTACGTCACAGCCGGCCGGATGCGGCGGAACGGCTCCGCCGAAAAAAACATCCCGCCGGGTTGAATGCCCGGCGGGATGCGGACCGTCGTTACAGGTACGGGCTTTCGTGTTTCGCCTTCAGGCTTTGCCAGCGGCGCTCCACTTCCTGCTCGAACGCTTCGAGCAGGTCGGCGTTGTCCGGGCGCAGCAAATGTTTCGTCTTGCCCATGTGTTTCAGCCATTCCGCCAGCGGAATCCGCCTGTTCTTCTCTTCCGGATTGACGGTGATGGTCGTGACGCCCCGTTCCACTTCATACAGCGGGAAGAAACAGGAGTCGACCGCCGCCTTGACGATTTTTTCGCCCATCCGGTCATCGGAACGCCAGTTGAGCGGGCAGGCGATGAGCAGCTTGCCGTAGGCCAATCCTTCGTTTTGCGCGTACCATTGCGCCTTGGCCGCCTTCTTCAGCAAGTCCTGCGGGTAGGCTTCCGTCGCCGTGAACACGTACGGAATGTGGGTGGCGGCCATGATTTGCGCCGTGTCCTTGTGGTGGAACGCCTTGCCCCGCTGCGCCTTGCCGACGCCCGACGTGCTCGTCTGATGGCCGAGCGGCGTCGAGTAGGAAAGCTGGGCACCCGTGTTCATGTAGCCTTCGTTGTCGTACTCCAGCATGATCATTTTGTGGTTGCGCAGTGCCGCGCCGATGGCGGATCCCATGCCGATGTCCATGCCGCCGTCGCCGGTCACCATGACGAAGGTGACGTCGTCGGATACCTGGATGTCGCCGCGCCGTTTCATTTCCAGGAACGCTTCCACCGCGCCGGAAACGGTCGCCGGCCCGTTCTGGAACAGGTTGTGAATGAAGCTTTGCTTGTGGGAGTTGTACGGATAGCCGGTTGTGATGATGTACGCGCAGCCTGTCTGGAACAGGGCCACCACGTCGCCTTCAATGCCCTTGAAGAACAGTTCCAGCGCCGGCATAATGCCGCATCCCGGGCAGGCGCCGTGACCGGCGGCAAACCGTTTCGGTTTGGCCGTCAACTGCCGGAGGGGCGGAATCTTCACGTTCAGTTTTCCCGTCGCTTCGTCCTGCGTCACCTTGATCAGGCCCGACTTGAACGAATCGCCGTGCATGGCCTCGATGACCGGTTTTTGCCGGTTTTCCTCTTTGCCCGGGGTGACGCCGTAATAGTCAAACGGTTTTTCGACAACCCCTTTCTCCGCGGCGTCGAGCGCCATGCGGAAAAACGCTTCGGCGTCTTCGTCGTAGAAATCGGTGCCGCCAAGCCCAAAAATGCGGCTCAGGACGAGGGTGCTGCCGTTGCCTGCCGCCTGCAGGGCCGAGCGCACTTCGTGGGTCATGTTGGCGCCTTTGCCGCCGTAGGAATCGGCGCGTTCCCCGACGAGAACCGCCTTGCAGCCGGACAACGCCTTCGCGATTTCGTCCGACGGGAACGGGCGGATGACGTTCGGGCTGATGGCGCCGACCTTGAGCCCCTGGGCGCGCAGCCGGTCCACCGTGTCCTTCGCCGTCTCGAAGGCGGAATTGAGCAGGAACACGGCCACTTCGGCGTCGTCCATCCGGTATTGTTCCACCGTTTCATAATGTCGGCCGGAGATGGCGGCATACTCCTCCGCCACTTCCCTGAACACTTCACCCGCGCGTTCGATCGCTTCGGACAGCTGATAGTGGTTGTTGGTCAAGTCTTCCCCGTTCATGTAGGCGCCGATGACGACCGGTTTTGACGGATCGCTGACGTTCGGGAATCCGGTCGGCAGCGGGCCGACGAAATCCTGGACGGTCTTTTTGTCGGCGAAAATTTGCACCCTTCTCTTTTGGTGGGACGTGAAAAACCCGTCGTACGCCACGATGACCGGCAGCCGCACGTCGGCATGTTCGGCGATGCGGAGCGCCATGATGTTCATGTCGTAGACGGCCTGCGGCGTCTTGGCGGTCAGGATGACCCAGCCCATGTTCAGCCCGTAATACAGGTCGGAGTGGTCGCCGCGAATGTCCAGCGGGCCGCTGACCGCGCGGGTGACCAGGTTCATCACCATCGGGAACCGGGTGCCGGATTGCACCGGAAGCTGTTCGATCATGTACAGGAATCCTTGCGAACTGGTCGCGTTCACGACCCGGGCGCCTGCCGCGGCCGCGCCGTAGCAGATGCCGGCGGAACCGTGCTCGCCGTCGGCGGCCACCAGCCGGATGTTGTGTTCGCCGCGGGTTTTCATCGCGTCCAGGTATTGCGCCACTTCCGTGGACGGCGTAATCGGGAAGTACCCCATCAAATGGTAGTCGATTTGCGCCGCTGCCATGGCCGCCAGCTCGTTGCCCGATTCAAACACCGTTTTTTGCGCGGCCGTGCCGGCCAGTTTCAATGCTTCTTCTTTCAGCGCCATGTCAAATCGCCCTCCCCACGTACGGAAAATGTTGCGCCACTCTGGCCGCTTCGGCATACCCGGGTTCTTCGCGCAAATCCGTCAGCGCCCGGGTCGGGCATGCTTCCACGCATTTCAGGCAGCCTTTGCAATATTGGTAATCGATCCCGCGCAGGAACATTTGCGGATTGCCCCGCTTGTCCGTTCCCTTTTCCCAGACGAAGCAATGGTCCGGACAAACCGTGTCGCACTGCGCGCAATGGATGCATTTGTCGGCGTGGTATTCCGGCAAAAACCCTTGCCGCGAACCGCTCAAGTCTTTCGTGATGCTGCTGGCCATGTTCGTGAGCAGTCCGCCGGGAAGCTGCGTCCGGTATCCGAGCAGCGGTTCGGCGCGGACGAAGGCCGGGGGATCCTGGCGCTCGCCCTCCAGCTCGATGTTTTCAAACCGCACGCTCTCGTAACCGCGGTCGAAGGTGCGGACGTTCGGCTCCACGAGATGCGGATACTTTTTCTCGAACGTTTTGCGGATGACCGTCCGCATCGCTTCCGGATCGAGGAAATCGCAAATGCGGAAAAGCGCTCCGAGCATCGCCGTGTTCACCCGCGTTTTTTCCTCGACGGAAATGCCGAGGGCGTCCACGATGGCCAGCGTGCCGTGGGTCAGTTTCAGATCGCGGGCGATTTCCTGCGCCGGGCGCGTCGAGTTGACGAGCACGATGCCCTCCGGCAGCAATCCCGCGGCGACGTTCACCGTTTTGTACAACGCTTCATGGAACACGCCGACGACATGCGGCCGCTCGATCGGGCTGTGGTCCCGAATTTCCATTTCCGGCTCGCAAAACCGGATGAAACTTTTGACGGGGGTACCTTTTTTCTCCGAACCGTAGGACGAAAAGCTGCATCCGTTCAGCCCGACGCCCATGACGCCGGCTTCCGCCAACATTTTGCCGGCCAGGTTGGCGCCGAGGCCGCCGATCGATTCCAGGCGGATTTCAAAAAAGCCCCGGTCATTTTTCGTTTTCAGCAAGCTCATGCGTTTCTCCCCTCCCAAGTTGATCGTTCCGGACTTGGCACATTACAAAAATACCACTCTCCGTTCGTTTTTCATGTGACATCCCACACAAAGAAAAAGCCGGCCGTTCAAGCCGGGCGCCCGGTTGCCCCGGTCCGGGGCCGGTTCGTCCGGCCCGCGGACGCGGCTTGATTTCGCCGGTTTTCCCTTGTCCAACATCAAAAAAGACAAAAAAATGCGGTCAACGCCGCAAGTTCCACGCTTCGCTGCCGTATTTCTCCCGCGCCAATGCGTCCGCCAGTTCCCGCTCGCCTGCCGTCAGCGCCCCCGGCACGAGCTGCACGCCGAGGGCTTCGGCGAACCCGGCGGCGAAGGCTTCTTCCGCCTGTTCCGCGGTGACGGGCGGTTTTCCGAGCCGGCGCAGCAAGTCGTTGACGGCCGCTGCTTTGTCCGCGAAGGAGGCCTTCATCCGCAAGCGCAGCCGTTCATCCGGAAAACGCAGCACGGCGAACAGCAAATCGGCATCCAGCTCCAGCGGAACGGAGCCGTGCTGGAGGATGGAGCCCTTGTGCCGGAGTTGGGCCGAACCGGCCGTCTTGCGCCCTTCGACGACGAGCTCGTACCAGGAAGGCGAATCGAAGCAGGCGGCCGAGCCGGCCGCCGCTTCCGTTTTGCGGCCGTCCGCAAGGCTTGCCATCCGCGCGTCCAAGCCGAGCCGGCGAAAACCGGCCAGAAGCCCTTCGCTGAGCAGCCGGTATGCGGCGCTTACGGTGCCGGGCATGTCCGGATGCGACTCCGGGACGGCGACGCTGTACGTCAGTTCGTTGTCGTGCAGCACCGCGCGTCCGCCCGTCGGGCGCCGGACGAACCCGAGGCCGCGGCGCAGCACTTCGGCGATATCCACTTCTTCCTCCGCCCGTTGAAAATAGCCGACGGACAGCGCGGCCGGCTGCCAGCCGTAAAACCGCACCGTGGGCGGCGCCTTTCCTTCGCTCACGTTGGTCAGGATCGCTTCGTCGACGGCCATGTTTTCCGCGGGGGAACGTCGGCCGCTGCGGATCAGTCGCCATACGGGATGGTTCATGGCGGGGTTCCTTTCCTTTTTTTTCACCATTATACCCCATGACCGCCCGGCAACAACCGCTTTCCGGTTATGAATCTGACTGCGGTTGCGCATACTAGGGTTCAACCATTTCGAGGGGAGGCGTTCGCATGTCCGTCCATTCCGTTGTCCTCCCGGTGAACGGGCAGGTGCAGGTCCATTTTTCCCGGGAATGGCTCCAGGAACTCGCCGCCCGACGGCAGAATAACGGTCCGTGGGACAGCTGGGAGATGGCCAGGCTCGCCTGGGAAGCGACGGAAAGCCGGCTCATCCGCAGCTTCGACGACCTGGAGTGCCTGCCCCGCCTGAACGGATTTGAACCGATGCCCCATCAGCTCGAAACGGCCCGCCGGGTCATCCGCGAGCTCGGGGGACGAGCCATCCTTGCCGACGAAGTCGGCCTCGGCAAGACGATCGAAGCCGGCCTCATCCTGAAGGAGTACATGGTTCGCGGCCTCGTGCGGCGCGCCCTCGTGCTGGTGCCCGCTTCCCTCGTCCTGCAATGGGTGCGGGAGCTGAACCAGAAGTTCGGCATCCCCGCCGTCGCGCACAAAAAAATGTACATGTGGACCCAGTACGACGTGGTGGTCGCCTCCATGGACACCGCCAAGCGTTCCCCCCACCGGGAAATCGTGCTGGCGCAGGAATACGACATGCTGATCATCGATGAAGCACACAAGCTGAAAAACCGGAAAACGACCAACTACCAGTTCGCCCAGTCGATCCGCAAAAAATATTGCCTGCTGCTCACCGCCACGCCGGTGCAAAACGACATGGCCGAGCTGTACAACCTGATCACGATGCTGAAACCCGGCCAGCTCGGCGGACAAAGCCGCTTCCAGGCCGATTTCGTGCTGCACAAGCGGATGCCGAAAAACGAAGGGCGGCTGCAGGAGGAGCTTTCCAAGGTGATGATCCGCAACCGGCGCAGCGACGGCAGCATCGCCTTCACGCGCCGGCACGTGCGCAACATCCCCCTTGTCTTGTCCGACGAAGAGATGGAGCTGTACCGGGGCGTCACCGATTTCGTCCGGCAGCGCGGCCGGGAAGCCGGGCTTGCTTCGGGAGGGCTCCTGTCCCTCGTTACCCTGCAGCGGGAAGTGTGTTCGAGCCGCGACGCGGTGTTTCTCACCCTTGTCAACCTGTTCAAGAAAACGCCCGAAGATTCGCCCTGGCGGGCCCGCATCTGGGAGCTCATCAACGTCATCAAAAAGATCACGTCCAACACGAAGGCGGAAAAAACGCTGGAACTCGTCCGCAACACGGGCGAGAAAGCCATCGTGTTCACGGAATACCGGGCGACCCAGGAATATTTGCTGCATTTTTTCAAGCAGCACGGCCTGACCGCGGTGCCGTACCGAGGCGGCATGAACCGCGGCAAGAAGGACTGGATGATGGATCTGTTCCGCGGGCGCGGCGAGGTGCTGGTCGCCACCGAGGCTGGCGGCGAAGGCATCAATTTGCAGTTTTGCCGCAACATCATCAACTTCGACCTGCCCTGGAACCCGATGCGGGTCGAACAACGGATCGGCCGCGTCCACCGGCTCGGGCAGGAAAACGACGTGTACATCTACAACCTGTGCACCGTCGGCACGATCGAGGAACACCTCATCCATCTGTTGCACGAAAAAATCAACATGTTCGAAATGGTGATCGGGGAGCTGGACGCCATTCTGGAAAAACTGGAGGAGGAAACGACGCTGGAATCCCGCCTGTCGCAAATCGTGCTGGAAGCGGAAGACGACCGTGACTTCCGGCGGCGCCTCGACGAAATCGGCGATTCGTTCCATGAAATCCGCAGCCGGCTGGCGGCGGGCCGTCCGGCCGTCGGGGTCGAGCGATGAACAAAGAGCAGATCGCTTCCTTTTGCGAACGCTATTTTGCCGCCACGGGCTGCGAATTGATCGAAAAGACGCCCGTCTATCTCCACGTGAAGCTTTCGCCGGAAGCGGACAAGGAGCTGACCGGGCGGACGTACTACTGGAATTTCGTCGAGCGGACGGGCGCGGAGCCGGAAACGATGAGCTTCCGGTTCATCTTCGATCCGGAAGCCCACGAGCGGGCCAATTCGCGGCCGGACGGCGGCGAATCGCAGCAACCGCGGCTGTACGTCTTGCCGCCGATCGCGCCCCAGCCCGGGAGGACGCTGGAGGAGCCCCTCGTCTTCGGCACCCGCCGCCTGGAGCAGCTGTACGCCTCGGCCTGCCGCAAGGGCGCCTGTCTGCAGCTGTTCGAGGAACTGCCCGAATCCCCGGGGGGGTCGGCCGGACGGAGCGCCGGTCCGGCCGGCGGAGCGGCGGCGGGTTCGGTCCCGTACGCCACGTGGCTCGGCGTCAACTACAAAATCGCGTATGTCTGCGACCGGAAACGGGAAGAACTGCTGTCGCTGGGCATCCATTTGTCCACGGGCGAAATCGCCGACCGTTTTTTCGACCGGCTGATCCACCGCAACCTGACGCCCCGCATGCCGCCCCGCACGACCCTCGGCGAAACGATCTCGCTGGAGCGGGCCGCCCGGCAGCTGGAAGAAGTGGTGCTGGAACATTTGAACCGGCAGGATTATGCCTGGGCCGACGAGGCGCGCCGGCGGCTGGCGGAGGAGGAAGAACGGATCGACGCCTACTACGGGGACATGCTCGCGCCGTCCGGTCTTTCGCCGGAAGAGCGCGAGGAAATCGTCAAACAGCAGGAACAGCGTCTGGACGAAATCCGCTGGCAGCACGAACCGCGCATCGAAGTTTGTCCGGTCAACTACGGGCTGTTTCATTTGCTGGATGACACGTTTCGGGAACAAGCGGTGCGGAGGCGAAGGAGGTGAAGGCCGTGACGGAGCAAAGGCTTGACGGCAAAGGTACACGTTTCAGGCGCATCCGGCGTCGTGCACGGTTTGAGCGGCTTGCGGCGTTTGCACGATTGACGGCATTCGCATGTTTTGCCAGGTTCGCACGGATGACGGGATTCGCTCGTTTTGCGGGGTTCGCACGATTGGCGGCGTTCGATCGTTTTGCGGGGTTCGCACGGATGGCGAGATGGGCACGATCGGCGAGTTGCGTTCGTTTGGCGGGATTCGCGGGATTTGCACGGTTTGCGGAATTGATGCGTTTTGCGAAATACGCACGGACGGCGGGTTTTGCACGATTGACCGGATCGGTACATCATGCAGGTCGTTCGCGTTTTCCGATGTTTTCCCCGCTCCCGCATCATGCACGCCTTGCACGGTTGGTGCGCTCATCGGCCTTCGGCGCATTGCCGGTCCTTTCGCTTTCGGCATTGGCGCTCGCAATGCTCTCGGGAACGGGGGCGGACTCGTCGATGGCGGTGCCCGTGGAACAGGACGCGTTTGCACGATCCGGCAAGCCGGTTGACGGATCGCCGGGACCTGGTCCGTTCGGCAACGCGTCCTTGCCGGTTTGGTCCGCGATGGGCCCGTCCGGCAAGGCGGCATCCCCTGTTGCGGCCGAATCGCCGGAAGGCGGGCACAAACATGCTCCAGCATCCCGGACTCGGCCGGAGGACGGCATCGCCCGCGAATCCGATGCGGACAGCGCCCCGGATGCCGCACGCGGTTGGATGCAATCCATTGCCGAATTGCCGGGTTACGAACGATGGAATAACGCCGAAGCGATGCTCGCATCGCTCGGCCCGGGGCGGCACGGCTGGCTGGCGCTCGTCAAGTCGGGCGACCGTACCATTGGCCACATGATCATTTTCGCCAAACCGGAAGGCGGCTTCGTCCTGTCCGGTTTCGGCCCGGGCGAGCCGCCCGCCGACCTTCCCTGAAACTCCAAAGTGCCGTTGCGGCACATGCGATCCATGTACTGCAAAAATGCAGCTTATTTTTTGATTTTTCCTCGTTTTGGGCAAATATAATGCAAAAATACATCCTATTTTCCAGAACATGCACGCAACCCGAAAATAGGATGTATTTTTGCATTATATTTCTTTGAAATTGCCGTTTGTCCAAAAATATGCTGCATTTTTGCAATCCCTTTTTTCAAGGTGTGCCGTCGGCACCGCCTTCCGGCACCATTCGGACAAAGCGGCCGGGCTTGCTGGAACCGTGTCCGCCGCCTGCGAGCCTGCTTCGATGCCGGTCGCACCGGAACATCGTTCCGTCACCTTCCCTTGCGCCAGGTGCGCCGCCAATGGGCGACGGCGAGCGGCAGCACGCCGAACCAGCGGACCGCCCATCCCGGCCGGGTCAGCGCCCGTTCCCGCTTCCGCTGTTTGCGCACCTCGGCGGGCATCTCCAGATACCGGGCGAACCGTTCCGCCATGTAGCGGACCAGCTTGTCGTAATCATAATCGGCCATGCAAAAAACCCCCGTAACAAATCGTTACGGGGATTATTTTGCCCGATTACGCGCTGCGGCAAACCCGTCGGAGCCGTCATCCTGCCGCTATAACGCGCTCGTGCCGGCCGACCTCCGTACCCGGAGCGATGGACCCGGTGTCCGGGGCGGGACGGCCGTCCGGGGAGGGCGCCCGGCAGGCCGCCCGACGTGTTCCGTCATATTTTTTCCGGCGCGGACAGCCCGATCAGGCCGAGGCCGACTTTCAGGACGACCATCGTCGCCCGCACGAGCGCCAGGCGCGCCAGGCGCACCGCCTCGTCTTCCACGACGATCGGATATTCATGGTAGAACCGGTTGAAGCTTTGCGCCACGTCGATCAAATGCCGGCTGATGATGGACGGCTCCAGCTTCTCCATCGCCTGGAGCACTTTTTCCGGGAGAGCGGCCAGTTCCTTCAGCACCGCGACCGCTTCCGGCTGCGCGAGCAACGCGGGATCGAAACCGGAAGCGCCACCGCCGTCGCCGTACGTCTCCGCCGCCTTGCGCAGCAGGCTGCATGCCCTTGCATGGGTGTACTGCACGTACGGCCCCGTTTCGCCGTCGAAGTTCAGCGCCGTTTCCCAGCTGAACACGACGTCCTTGATCCGGTTGGCGCTCAAGTCGTTGAAAATGACCGCGCCGACCCCGACCTGCCGGGCCACCGCTTCCTTGCCTTCCAGGTTCGGATTTTTCTCGTTGATGATGGCCAGCGTTTTGTCGATCGCCTGCTCCAGCACGTCCTCCAGCCAGACGGCGTTCCCCTTCCGCGTGGAGAACCCCTCCCCTTCCAGGCTGACGCGGCCGAAGGGGACGTGCACGAGCTGATCCGCCCAATCGCGGCCCATCAGTTCGATCACTTTGAACCATTGGGCAAAATGCAGGTTTTGCGCATAGTCCGTCACGTAGATGCATTTGTCGAATTGGTACGTCTGTTTCCGGTACAGGGCGGCGGCGATGTCGCGGGTGTGATACAGCGTCGCGCCATCCTTTTTGATGATGAGCGCCGGCGGCATGTTGAATTCGTCGAGACGCACGATCAGCGCGCCTTCATCTTCCGCCAGCAACCCTTTGTCCTGCAGTTCCCGCACGACATCCCGGCTCTTGTCGATATAGAAGCTTTCCCCCAAATGGTAATCGAACCGGACGCCGAGCAGGTCGTAGATTTTGTTGAACTGCCTGAGGCTGATGTCCACAAACCATTGCCACAGCGCCTTCGCTTCCGGATCGCCCTGCTCCAGCTTGACGAACTCTGCCCGTGCCTCGTCTTCCAGCTCCGGATGTTCCTCCGCCTCCTGGTGGAACTTGACGTACAGCCGCACCAGCTCGCGGACGCCGTGCTTTTCGACTTCTTCGCGGACGCCCCATTTTTTGTAGGCGACAATCTGTTTGCCGAACTGCGTTCCCCAGTCGCCCAGATGGTTGACGCCGACCACGTTGAACCCGAGAAACCGGTGAATGTTGACCAGCGCCTGGCCGATCACCGTCGAACGCAGGTGCCCGACGTGGAACGGTTTGGCGATGTTCGGGGACGAATAGTCGACGACGACGGTCTTGCCTTCCCCGACGCCGGATGCGCCGTAACGGTCGCCGCTGCCGAGCACGTTCCGGATGACGGCATCGGCGAAGGCGGCGGGATCGAGATGGAAGTTGAGGTATCCGTTCACCGCTTCCACCTTGCCGAAGCCGGCCGGCAGCCTGTCCGCCAGGGAAGCCCTCAGTTCTTCGGCAATGACCGGCGGCGCCTTGCGTAGCACTTTGCTCAGTTTGAAACACGGCAACGAATAATCGCCCATGGCGGGGTTCGGCGGTACTTCCAGCAAAGCCGCGATGTCCCCGGCCGGGACGGCATCCACCAAAGCATGGACCGCATTCGCGATGTTGGTTTTGAACTCGTTCATCATTCGCTCACTCTCTTCCACTCCGGTTCATATCCATCTATTATAAGACAATCCCGCAAAAAGCCGCAATCCGCCCCGCACGATTCCAAACGACGATCAAAACCGGACTCCCCCGCCGCCGAAAAAACGGAACTTTTCGCCACCTTCCCCGTATGGTTGATCATTCGGACAGCGGGAGGGTGAATCGCCATGTATGAAGCGCTCAATGAACGGCTGGCGGAACTGACGGCGCAGCAAAGACGGAAAGAACACGCCAAACGTCGGCGGCAAGAAATCGAAAAGGAACTCGCCGACGCCGAGCGGCAGCGGGACCGATTGCGCGAGGCGTATCTCGCCGAACGACGGGACGTGGAGCGTCTTGAGGGAATGAGCTTCGGCGCCTTGTTCCTGTCCCTGATCGGCAAGCGCAAAGAGCGCCTGTCCAGGGAAGAAGAGGAGATGCTGGAGGCCAAGCTGCGGCTGGATGAAGCGGAAGCGGCGGTGAAGGAACTCGCCGCCGAGCGCGACGAACTGAAGCGGCTGGAATGGAAATTGGCCGACGTGGAAGCCAAAATGGCCGAAGTGATGGCCGAGAAGGAAAAGCGGATCCTGGGGCATCATCCGAAACTGACCGCCGAGCTACGGGAACTGACCGATCAGGAATCCAAGGAAGGCGCCGCGGAGAAGGAGTTGCGGGAAGCCGTCCACGCCGGAAAAATCGCCCTCCGTGAACTGGAACGGGCCGAAGGGCTGCTCCGCTCCGCCAGAAACTGGGGCGTGTACGACATGCTGGGAGGCGGGATCATCTCCACCGCGATCAAGCACAGCCGGATCGACGAAGCCCGCTCCGCCCTCCGTTCGGCCGAAGCGGCGCTGAAACGGTTTCGGACGGAATTGAAGGACGTCGCCCGGGACATTCCCGCCGACGTCAAACCGGATCTTTTTCTCACCGTCGGCGATTACCTGTTTGACGGCCTCATCTTCGATTGGATCGTGCAGGGAAAAATCGATGACGGGCTGGACAAAACCCGCCGGCAGATGTCCCGCGTCCGCCACGCGGTCATCGACCTGGAACGGGCCCTCGGACGGACGAAGGCCCGGCTGGACGATTTGCGCAGGCAAAGGGACGCGTTGATTCGGGAGGCGTGACGAAGCCGAATGCGAAGCCCCCGCAACCGTGGATTGCGGGGGCTTTCGTGTGTTTTTCCGGAGATGGCGAAAAAAAGGCTGCCACTTGCCGGATGCCCCGGCTTGCGTAAGGGATCCGCCGGCAAAGCCGTGCCCGTCCGGTCCGCATCCGCCTTACCCGTCCGCCGATTGTTCTCCGTTTCCGTTCAAAATCGCCGTGAATTCATCGCCGGTCATCGTTTCCTTCTCCACCAGTCGTTTCGCCAGCTCGTGCATGATCGGCAAGTTTTCCTGCAGGATGTCCTTCGCCCGCCGGTGGGCCGATTTGATGATGCCGAGCACCACCTCGTCGATTTTGGCGGCGGTTTGCGGCGATACGATGAGCGTCGTGTCCCCGCCGAGATACGGATTGTTGACCGTCTCCAGCGCCATCATGCCGAATTCGTCGCTCATGCCGTAGCGGGTGACCATCGCCCGGGCGATTTTCGTCGCCTGTTCGATGTCGTTGGCCGCACCTGACGTGATGCGCCCCATCACGATTTCCTCCGCCGCCCGGCCGCCCATGTACACGGTGATTTTGTCCAGTGCCTGTTCTTTCGTCATGAGCACCTGTTCCGTTTCTTCCACCTGCATCGTGTAGCCAAGGGCACCCGACGTGCGGGGGATGATGGTAATTTTGGTGACCGGCGCCGAATGGCTTTGCTTCGCCGCCACGATGGCGTGGCCGATTTCGTGATAGGCGATCGTCAGCTTGTCCCGCATGGACAGCACGGCATTTTTCCGCTGGTAGCCGGCGATGACCGTCTCCACCGATTCCTCCAGGTCCTGCTGCAGCACTTCCTTGCGGCCGAGACGGACCGCCCGGAGCGCCGCTTCGTTGATGATGTTGGACAGATCGGCGCCCGATGCGCCAGAGGTGGCCCTGGCGATTTTGCCGAAGTCGATGTCCGGCCCCATTTTCACCTTTTTGGCATGGACGCGCAAAATCGCTTCGCGCCCCCGCAAATCCGGCAGCTCCACCGGCACCCGGCGGTCAAAACGACCCGGGCGGAGCAACGCCTTGTCCAGCGTCTCCGGCCGGTTGGTCGCCGCCAGGATGACGACGCCCTTGTCAGTTTCAAACCCGTCCATCTCCGTGAGCAGCTGGTTCAGCGTCTGTTCCCGTTCGTCGTTGCCGGCGAGACCTCCCGAATTGCGGCTTTTGCCGATGGTGTCGATCTCGTCGATGAACACGATGCACGGTGCCTTCGCTTGGGCCTGCTTGAACAGGTCGCGCACCCGTGCGGCGCCCATGCCGACAAACATTTCGACAAACTCGGAACCGGAAATGGAAAAGAAAGGAACCTTCGACTCCCCCGCCACCGCCTTCGCCAGGAGAGTTTTGCCGGTGCCCGGCGGACCGACGAGGAGCACGCCCTTCGGCATGACGGCGCCGATTTCCTTGTAGCGTCCGGGATTGTGCAGAAAATCGACGATTTCCTGCAACGCTTCCTTCGCTTCTTCCTGGCCCGCCACGTCGTTGAAGGTGACGCCGGTTTGCGCCTCCATGTTGTATACCTTCGCATTGCTCTTGCCGAAGCCCATTCCCATCATGCCGCCCCCGCCGCCCATCCGTTTGAACAGCCGGTTCATGAGAAACTGGCCGATGGCAATGAACAGCACGAGGGGAAGCACCCAGGCGAGCAAAAAGTTGACCAGGGGCGAATTTTCCTTCGGGATCGTGCGATTGAACTCGACCCCTGCACCGTACAGGCGATCCACCAAATTCGGGTCGTCCATGGCGCCGGTCACGTATACGCGTTCCTCCCCGTTTTCGATGACGGAGAAGGCAATCTGTTCATTCCGGATATGCACGGCGGTGACGCGGCCTTCCTCCACCGCGCGAAGGAACGTGCCGTAGTCGGTTTCCTTGATGCTTTCCTTGAGCAGCATCGGAAAAATGAATGCATTGAGCAGCAAGACGATGCCGATCGCGATGAGCAAATAGACGATGAGGGGTTGTCTCGGATTCGACGGTTGCCGGTTCACGCCCGTCCCACTCTCCTTGTCCGATCCGTGATGTCCAACCGGTTTGTGCAACGGTTCGACTCCATTATAGCACTCGCCGCGGTTCGGCCGAAACGTGTCCAAATCGGCAAAAAGGCCGTGAATTCACGGCGTGAATTCACGGCCTCCGTCAACGGGGGGACAGCATGCACGTGTCCTGACCGCGGCCCGTTCCCGTTGAATTTTCGCTTGTCCTTCAGGTCCGGTTGCGGTTCCGGTTGTCTCCGCGCATCAGGCCGGCCAAACCGATCAGGCCCAGCAAGCCGAGCCAGCTCCAGTCCGTTCCGCCGTCGGTTGCCCTTGCGCGATACGTTCCGTCGTTTCGCACCCGCGCGTTGCCGTCGTCATTTCGCGTCATGCCCCGCGTCTTCGTCGTCCCGCCGTCTCCCGGACCGATTTGCGCGTCCCGCGAGATGCGGATGGTCCCGTTCCGGTACGTCCGGTATTTACCGTCGTCCCGGTCGTCCCGATCCGTTCCCGCCGCCATCATCACGCCGTCGCCGGACGCCTGGTCGGAACCGGCGGCCAGTGCCGGAACGGCGAGGCAGACGAGCAGCGCCGCGATGAGCAGAGATCGAGCCAGCAACCTTGCCATGTAAACGCCCCTTTCTGGAGTTGTCGTTTGCCCGTCCCGTCATCTTTTACGGTTCCCCGTTTGCGGGAATTTATGACCATTTTCTGCAACGGGCGCCGGTTTTCCGCATTCGGCTTGCCCGCGGGCGAACGGCAAAGGGCGGCCGATCGGAACCGATCAGGCCGCCCAGGCGAGGACGGAAACCGTAAACAAGGTCGCCATGGCAAATTCCAGGAGCCCCACCGTTTTGACCAGCGGGTTGGTGCGGGGCATCCAGACGGCACGGACGATAAGGAGGACGAACATGAGGGCGATCCCCCAGGAGCGGAATGCGGCCGCCGCAACGGCGGGCATGATCGCGTGATAGAGGACGGACATGGCGTAAAATCGCGGATTGTGCTTTTCCCGGATGACCGTCTTCACATAAAAAATGGTGCCGGTAAAGTACATCAGGCTGAGGAAAAACAGGGACAAGGCCGTCTGCCAGTCCCCGCCGCCCGCCGCCGCCCAGGCGACGAAAACGATCAGGCTGAACTGCGTGACGGCGGCCAGGTCGTTCACGAACGCCCGCTCCCGGTTTTTCCGCGCGTACCGGACGTTCACGAAAAACAGCGGCACGAAGGCCGGAACCCACAGAGCGAGGGACGGTTTGCCGATCACAAGGGGGATTCCGGCGGCCGCAAGCATCATCCCGTACCACAACATCGGCTTGCCGTATCGGCCGATGTTGTTCGTTTTGACCCATTGCAAAAAGGCGTGGGAGAACAAATAGGCGGACAGCCAGAACAGAAACAGGGGCGCATGCAGCCAAACCGGCCCGATGCCGAAAACGCCCAGGATGAACGGCACGATCAGCATCGCCCATGCGCCGTGCTGGGCCGGAACGTAAGCGGATTTCATCGGTTCCACTCCGTTGATTGGGGATATACCCGGATTATACCGTTTTTCCCCGGACTTTGCAGGGCCGTCCGCGAAGGTGTAACGAATCGTTCACATGTCGCCCGGGGCCATGCCCGCCAAAACCGGCATGACGGCGGCAAACCGTTCGGCGATCACCGCGCCGGCATAACGGTCGTAGGGCGTCGATCCTTTGTTCACCAGCACCAGTTTGTCTCCCCGGTAATACCGGATGAGCCCCGCCGCCGGATGCACCGTGAGCGAGGTGCCCGCCACGATGAGCACATCCGCCCGTTCGATCAGGCCGACGGATTCTTCCAGCACCCGCTGGTCAAGACTTTCCTGGTACAGCACCACGTCCGGTTTGACCATGTCGCCGCAGGAATCGCAGCGAGGCACCGTCGCGTTCGACGACAAAATGTGGTCCAGCCCGTAAAATGCCCGGCAGCGCATGCAATGATTGCGGTGCACCGACCCGTGCAATTCCAGCACGCGGCTGTTGCCGGCAAGCTGATGCAACCCGTCGATGTTCTGCGTGATGATGCCCTTCAGCCTGCCTTCCCGCTCCAGCTTCACGAGCGCCTTGTGCCCGGCGTTCGGCTTCGCGTCCGGATGCAGCAATTTGGCACGGTAGAAGGCGTAAAACGCCTCCGGCCGCTCCATGAAAAAATCACGGCTCAAAATCACTTCCGGCGGCACCTGCGTTCCCGCTTCGTTGTACAGGCCGTCCGCCGAACGAAAATCCGGAATGCCGCTGTCCGTCGACGTCCCCGCCCCTCCGAAAAAGACGATGTTGCCGCTGCCGGCAATCCACTGCTTTGCCCGTTCCACCCGATCGTGATCCATCATCCATCGCCTCGCTTGTCCAATCTTCATCTCGCCCATTATTATACGCCAGGACGATTCCGGCGGAAAATGCCGCCCCGCCGGCCCCGCAATCCGGTGCGCTGCGGGCCGTCCGGAAGGAATCGGCTGCGCGTTGCAGAATTTGTTCTTGGAAGTGCAACCATATGGAGGCCGGAAACCTGGCGGCCATCCCATTTTTTCGAAGCGGAGGAATGCGTGCATGAAGTGGTTGGTGACCGGCGCCACGGGAAACCTGGGACGTCTGGTGGTGGAAGCGCTGCTCAAGGCCGAACCGGCCGAAAGGCTGGCGGTCAGCGTCCGCGATCCCGCGAAAGCGGAAGACTTGAAGGCGCGGGGCGTGGACGTCAGGCAGGGCAACTTTGACGATCCGGCGAGCCTGGACAAGGCGTTCGCCGGCATCGAACGGATGTTGATCATTTCGACGGACGGTGACAACGAAACCCGGATCCGTCAGCATACGAACGCGGTGGAGTCGGCCGCCCGCGCCGGCGTCCGGTTCATCGCGTACACGAGCCTGTCCAACGCGGGCGCAAGCCGCCTGCCCCTCGCACCCCCGCATCAGGCGGCGGAAGCGGCCATTGCCAAATCGGGCATTCCGTACGGCATTCTGCGCAACAATTGGTACCTGGAGAACGAAGTGGGATCGATCCAGGGCGTGCTGAACGGGGCGCCCTGGGTCACGAGCGCCGGCAGCGGCAAAGTGGGCTGGGCGCTCCGCAGGGAATACGCGGAAGCGGCGGCGGCCGTTCTGTCCGGCAAGGGAGAAGACAACCGCATTTACGAGCTGGCCGGTCCGCCGCTGACGCAGGACGAACTGGCGGCGGCCGTCGGGGACGTAACCGGCACGGAAGTTCCGGTGCAGCACGTCGATGACGAAACGTATGCGGCCATCATGAAACAAGCCGGCGTGCCCGAACCCGTCGTCCCGTTCCTCGTCGCGATCCAGAAAGGCATCCGTGACGGCGAACTCGACGTGCAAAGCCGTGATCTGGAGACGCTGCTCGGCCGCCCGCCGCTACCGGTCCGGGATGCGCTGAAGGAACTGCTCGGCCGGTAACGCTGAAGCCGCACGCAAGCAAACCACCCGACAAGCCGCGGGTGGTTTTTTCGTTCCGGCTGCGCCTGCCATGCCGGACGAAAAACCGGTCAGAGTTGCCCGGTCAAGTCTCTCAGCGCCTCGGCCGATTCCGCCACCCGGGCGATCGCCCTGGACACTTCCTCCAGCGCCGAAGCCGATCCCGCCAGCTCCTGCTCGATTCCCCCCGTTTTTGTGCTGATGTCCCCCATGTCCGCCACGAGATTCCCGAAAAACCGGCTGGATGCCTCCATGCCGGCACTGGCCGCATCCACGCCGTCCGCAATGCCCGGCAACGCGTCCGTGACGGATTGGATCCCGTCCATGATGGACCGGATCATGTCCGCCGCTTCATCGGCCATTCCTTTGACCTGGTGGGCCAGCTGTTTGATTTCGCCGGCAACCACCGCGAACCCTTTGCCCATGTCGCCGGCATGGGCGGCCTGGATCGTGGCGTTCAGGGCCAAAATGTTGGTGCTGACGGCGATTTTCCGCACCATGTCCGCGATGGCACGGATCCGGTCGGCGCCGTCCCGGAGCTGGCCGATGCGCACCCCGATGTCCTTCACGCCGGATTGGATCGTCTGCAGCCGGTCCAGATGCGCATCCAACCGGGTCATGCCGTCCCTGGCGGCGCGTTCCACCCGTTCGGTGATTTCCGCAACCGATCGGGCAAACCGGACGATCTCCTGCGATTGCGTCGCCAGTTCCGCGACGGACGCGCTGCTTTCTTCGGTCACCGCCGCCAGTTCGACGGCGCTCTCGTTCACCCGTTCGCTGACTTTCCGCTTCATGTCGGCCATTTGTTGTTTCACGGCGTCGGACGCCTCTTCGAACGCTTCCAGAACGATCTGTTTCTCGATGGAAAGAAGGCGCCTGACGGCATCCCGGACGGCGGTCATCTCCTGCGGCCGGATGTATCGTTCACAAACGTCCACGATGGCCCGTTCCAGTTCCGTAAACGACCCGATGTACCATTTGGCGGCCAGCCGGATGCGCAGATGGGTGCGGGCCACCTGCTGCCGTCTGGCGATGTAATTTTCGTTGATGCGTCCTTCCAGCATTTCGAGGACGTGGGCTTGCAACGTCCGCCTCAGCCGATCGAGGGTGCTGTGCGCATCGATGATTTGCATGAGCCCGGCGTCCAGGGCGATCGCATCGTAAAATCGGCCGACGATTTCCGTGATGTGCCGTTCCACATGCCGCCGGATGCCGCGGGCGACGGCCAGGTCGCGTTCCGTAAGGCCCGTCACCTTCGCCTGACTCGCCAATTCTCCGGACAGTTCGAGCAGCACGTCATGTTCAAGGTTGGGTTGTTCGCGTCTTGACAACATCCCGTCTTCTTCACCTTCCCGTAAATGGTCCTTCACTTTTTTCGAATGCGCTTCGGAAACGCGACACGGCCCCCGTGACCCTTTCACGCGTACCCTTAGTCCCCCGAATCCGGACTTGATCTGCTCCGGATGACACGTCTTGCGAGCGCATACATCAAGGTTCTCCGCCGCGTTGCGGATTCCTTCCGTGGCACAAACCGTCCCGGAAGCCGCCGAAAACGGGAAAAACCCGAATCCCTCGGTAGGGATTCGGGTTTTTGATGCGGTCGAGAGGACTTGAACCTCCACGGTGTTGCCACCACTAGAACCTGAATCTAGCGCGTCTGCCAATTCCGCCACGACCGCGTGCGGCGACTTTCTCTTACTCTTCGTCATCCGCATTGTGGCGGCGACAAGAGATAATATATCACGGTCTTCGTCCGATGTCAAACGAAATTCTGCGTGTATTTTTTGGCGATGATGCCGCCGTTTTCAATGACATCCAGCCGCTTCTAAACGGCAGTGACCGGGAAGGAAAACCGCCCGCTGACGGGCGGTTTTCCTTCCCGTCACGCAACCGGCCCGAACCCGTCAAAACAGTTCCGGCCGGGGGGCGTCCGCGGGAACGACGACATATTTGCGAGACAGCTTCACGACCCGGCGGTTCGGCCTGCGGATGAGCATCTCCTCGTCGTTCCAGGCAACCACGATCCCCTTGACGTCGTTCGCCGCCGAATTGTCCCGAATGACGCGCACTTGCGTTCCCTTCAGGCGATATTCGTTCAGTTCTTCATCGCTCGGCACGGTGCGGCACCTCCATCCTTCCCTGCCGGCCTGGCCGGTCGGTGCGGCGGACGATTCGCCATGGGCAACAAAAAAGGTGCATTCGCTGCACCTTCATCCATGCCCGTCGTCCGGCCGCACAACCGGGTCAGCCGACATGTTCCTTCGAATCGTTCGTTTCGTACCAGTAATCCAGCACTTTGCCCGACATGACGCGGCTTTCGATATATTGCACCTGTTTCTCGGTAAACAGCGATTTCCAATCAAACTCCAATTCGTTGCACAACTGGACCAGGGTCAACAGTTCCGACCACGCCACGTAGCGTTTGTACCAAAAAAATTGAGGGTGTTCAATCATATAGGGGTACAGATCGTCAAATTCGGTATGTTTGCAATCGAGTGCCCGTTCAAAACGCACCTTCGCATCAGCCAGTTTTTGCAGAAAAAACTCCTGCGAAAGCTTCCCGTTCCCCACGTCATTCCCTCCTCTCTGTCTCTTGGCATCAATTATAAAGCAATTTCCGACCGCTGCAAAGGGAAAAGGTTGCCTCCAGCGGCGCTCATTCTTCGAATTCGATCGTGCCTCCGGAAAGCGAACGGATGCGGACGAGTGATTCCAGCCGGTATCCCTTGTCCCGAATCAGGCTCGCGCCGGATTGGAACGTTTTCTCCACCACGATGCCGATGCCGGCCACTTCGGCGCCCGCCTGTCCGATGATCCGGAGCAAACCGGCCAGCGCTCCGCCGTTGGCAATGATGTCGTCGATGACCAGGATCCGGTCGTCATGGGAGAGCAGCCGTTTGGCGATAATGAGATCGGAGACTTGTCCCTTCGAGAAGGAGGGCACGCGTTCGCTGTAAACGTCCGGATCGGCCACAGGCGTTTTTTTCCGGCGGGCGAACACGAGCGGGACGCCGAGCCTGAGTGCCGTGGCGAAGGCCGGAGCGATGCCGGACGCTTCCAGGGTGACCACCTTGCTCACGGATTCGCCGGCAAATCGTGCCGCGAACGCTTCGCCGATCTCCATGATCAGGGAAGGGTCAACCATCTGGTTGAGGACGGCGTCCAGCGCAACGATTTTGTCATTTTTGACGATGGCGTGGCGCTTCATTTCCGCTTTCAATCGTTCCATCAGCATTCCCCGTCTTTTTTTCGACTAACGTATCACAACGGCCCGCCGGCTGGCAAGAAAAATCGGCATCGCCGGCACATCGTCTGCAACCTTTTTTTCCGACATTCGTCTATAATGTAGGAAGAAAAACATCGACATGACGCGTGAGGAAGGGGCGAAACCGAACATGAACAAAAGGCACATCTGGTTGGTTGCTGTCGTATGGCTGTTGGTGTTCGGAGCGGTGGCTTCCGGTTGCGGAAGTCAAGCGGACGGAAAGCCGCCTGCATCGCCCCCGGCAATCGGCAACGACCGGACGGACCCGCCTGCCGGCGGGCCGGCCGGAGACGACAAGCCGGAGCCTGCCGGGACGGAAGGAAAGGCGGACGATCAACGGAAAGACCTCAGCATTTCCTCCCAGGACGAATCGGCGGCGGGTGCGGAGACGGCCGGCAGCCGCAAGGACGTGCCGGCGGAAGTGCCCAGCTACAACGTGATTGAGCCGTTTGACACGACGCGCCCGACTTTGATGGGATTTTCCGTCGGCGACTCCGTCGAGGCGGTGGTGGCCCGTTTTGGCAAGCCGTCGGCCGAATCGTCCATGAACGACGGGCAGCCTCTCACGGTGCTGGAGTATCCCGGATTCCGTTTTGGCGCGGACGAAACGGGCAAGCTCGTGTTCATCGAAGTGTTGACCGACCAGGTCACGCCCGGGCTCAACCAGTTCCGCATCGGCCAAACCGTGGAAGAAGCCCAGAAAGCGCTGGGTCCCGCCGATTCTCTCAACGAATATGTCATGATTTATGATTTCGGCGGTGTCGTGTTGAAATGCGACCTGAACCCGAACGACAACACGGTCATCGCGATTCGGCTGTTCGATGCGTAACGCGGCGGCACGGCCCCGCGGCAAAACCCGCCCCTTCCGGACGGGTTTTTTTGTTGCATGCCCCCTCTCCTGTCCTCATAGGCTTGTACTGGGCGATCGGGAAGCAGGAACGGGAGGGATCGCATGCGTTTCACGGCACGGGCGCTCGTCATGGCGTTTACCTATACCGGGACGGTAGTTGGGGCAGGTTTTGCATCCGGACAGGAAATTTTGCAGTTTTTCACGAAATACGGAAAGTATTCCGCCGCCGCCATCCTGATCGCTTCCGTATTGTTCGTGTGGCTGGGCGTCAAGTCGATGCTCATCGCCAGACGCATCGCCGCGTCCTCCTACGCGGATTTGAATGCGCATTTGTTCGGAGAACGGCGGGGCGGACGGATCAGCAGCCTGATGTTCGTCTTTCTGCTGGCCGTCTCGTCCGTCATGCTGGCCGGCGCCGGCTCGGTCCTGGAAGAATACCTGGGCATCCGGTTCGAAACCGGCCTGCTCCTGACGGCGGGGCTCGTCTATGCCGTCATCCTCGGCGGACTGTCGGGCATCAAAATGGTCAACGCCATCGTCGTTCCGCTCATGGTCGTCTTTCTGTCCGGCGTGCTTTTCGTCACGCTGCAGTCGCCCGCCGCGGAGCATTTTCTGCGTTTCGAAACCGACGAGCCGGCCTGGCGCCTTTGGCTGTCGCCCTTCCTTTATGCAGCGTTCAACCTGACACTTGCCCAGGCCGTGCTCGTCCCCCTTGGCGCATCAGCTCCGGATGAACGGACGATCCGGCTGTCCGGATTTCTGGGCGGCTCGTTCATCGCCGCCATGCTGCTCGCCAGCCATATTTCCCTGAGCGCCCGCATGCCCGGCATCGCCCAGTTCGAAATCCCGATGGGATGGATCGTCTCGCCGCTCGGCGAGGGGGCTCGCCTCGTGTTCGTGCTGCTCATGTTCGCCGAAATTTTTACCACCCTCATCGCCAACCTGTACGGCATCACCCTGCAGCTTTCGGCCCGCATCCGCCTGTCCCCCCGCATCCTTTCCGCCGGCCTCCTTCTCGTATGCGCGGCTGTCGGCCAATTCGGGTTCAAGGCGCTCGTCTCCACCCTGTATCCGCTCATCGGGTTTCTGTGCCTCTTCTGGCTCGTCCGGCTTGCCAAGGAACGGGGAAAGGGGAATAATGGTACCAAAGGTCTGAAAACGGATTCGGCAACGGAACCGGAGAAACGGGGGGTTGTGCAATGAAAACGGCATGCATCACCGGGGGCGCCCAGGGGATCGGGCGGGCGCTGGCCATCGCCTTCGCGAAGGAAGGATACCGGGTGTCCATCATGGACCTGCACCGGGAGGCGGGTTTCGAAGTGATCCGGCAAATCCGCTCGATGGGCGGGGAAGCGATGTTTCTGAAAGCGGATTGTGCGGCGGAACATGACGTGGAACGATGGGTCCGGCTGACGGCGGAGGAATTCGGCTCCGTCGACGTGATGATCCACAATGCGGGCATCAGCCGGAACGGGTTCCTGGTTGATCTGCCCGTCGAAGACTTTGACCGGGTCATCGGCGTCAACCTGCGCGGCGCTTTCCTGGCGGGCAAACATGCGGCCAGGGCGATGATCCGGCAAAAAACGGGGGGCGCCGTCATCCTGGTCGCATCCACCCGCGCCCTGATGTCCGAAGCGAACACCGAAGCGTATTCCGCCTCCAAGGGCGGCATTCTGGGGCTCACCCATGCGATGGCCGTCAGCCTCGGTCACTACGGCATCCGGGTCAACGCCGTCAGTCCCGGATGGATCGAAACCGGCGATTGGCAATATTCGCCGGAGGCGATCGTTCCGGTACACAGCGAAAGAGACAGGCTCCAGCATCCCGTCGGCCGCGTCGGCGAACCGATGGACATTGCCAAAGCCTGCCTCTTTCTCGCCGGACCCGATGCCGGTTTCATCACCGGACAAAACCTGGTCATCGACGGCGGCATGACGATCAAAATGATTTACGAAGAATAAGGCAATTCAATCCGCCGGCAGTCCGGCAGCGCCGCCTTGACCGCATCCGCCACATGGTCGTGGCACGTGAACAGCAGAATTTGCCGGCGCCCCGCCACTTCGGCCAGCACTTCAAGCGTTTCGGCAAGACGACGGCGGTCGAAGTTGACGAAGATGTCGTCCATGACGAGCGGCAGATTGATGATCCGTTCGTATTCTTCCGCCAGCGCAAACCGCATCGCCAAATACAGTTGCTCCGCGGTGCCGCGGCTCAGCATGGCGCTGGAAATCCGCCGGCCGTCCTTCGTTTCGGCCAGGATGTCCTTTTCGCCCATCGGCGAAAGCACCCTCACGTACCGCCCCTGGGTGATGCGCTCGAAGTAATGGGACGCCCGCCGTAATACCCCGGGTTGCCGTTCCCGCTCATGGGTTTCCCGCGCCCTGCGGATCATGAGCGCGGCCATGGCGCGGACGGCATACCGTTCCGCCAGTTGCCCGAGCTCCGCCTCCTTCGCCGCACTTTCCAGAAGCAGGCCGGCGTGGTGCTCCCCGCGTTGCAGGCGCTCCAATTCCGCCTTCCGCCTGCCCGACGCTTCCCGCATCCGGCCGAGTTCGTCCTCCGCCTCTTCGCGGCGGCGGACGGCGTCCGCCAGCCGATCCGCCAATTGGTCCGCATCATGGGCGAGCAGCTCCCGTTCCAGATCGGCGAGCCTTTCCCGCGGAATCCACATCTCCAGCATCCGTTGTTGTTGCCGGCGCTCGAATGCCGTTTCGTCCCGCTGTCTGGCCACCGCCTCCCATTTCGCGATCTGCTCCGCCAGCCGGTTCAGCCGCCCGGCCCAATCCGCTCCATTCGCCTCCGCTCCCTCTGCCGGTTCGCCGGCGGGCGCACCCTCCGGCTCGGGAAGCGCCGCAAGGGCGCCGTGTTTCGCCAGCAAGGCGAGGGCGGCTTCGCGGCAAGCTTTCTCCTCTTCCCCGCGTCTGGCCAGGACCGCTTCCAGGTCGGCAACCCTCGCCGCTTTCTCCATCGCCTGTTGCGCGTATTCACCCATCAACTTCAACATGTCCGGCCGCAGATGGGCCGGGAGCCGGAATGCGGCCAACCACGCTTTCCATTCCCGGTCGCATTCGGCCAGCTGCATGTCCAAATCGGCCAGGCGGGCAGCTTCCTGCTCCCGGTTGAACCGCCAGTTGTCCAGATCTCTCCCGGCGTTGGCCAGCGCGTTTTTGGCATGCTCCCGCTCGCCCAGCAGTTTGCGCCAGCCGGCCATCTCCCGTTTCCACGCGTCCATGAACGGCTGCAGCACCCGCAGCGCTTCCCGCGGATCCGCCGCCTGTTTCGCCGCCGCCGCTTCGCCGGTCCGGGAGAAACCGGGAAGCAGCCGGAGCAGCCGGTCCCGGCTTTCCGCGGCCCTCTCCGCGGCAGCGGCTTCCTCCCGCTCCGCTTCCGCCATGGCCGCAGCCCACGTTTCGCGCATTTGGGCCAGCGGATCCGCCTTGCGGGTGCCCGTCACGAAGACGAACAGCATGCCCGCCGCGAAAATCGACGCGCCGGCCGCGATGCTGGGGCCGGGTTCGCCGGTGACGGCCAGGAGGATAAGCGTCGCCAGGAGCGCGGCGCCGGCCGCGATGGCGATCCGAATCGCCCGTCCCGGCCCGCCGCGGGCGGAACGAGCCGTGTCCGCCAACGCTTCCAGCGACCGCCGGGCCTCTTCCCGCTTGCGGATCGCTTCACTCCAGGCCGCAACATGCTCCCGCACCTGCATCCACGCTTCGTTCACTTCGACGGCATACCCGTCCGGATCTTCCGCCGCTTCGGCGGGCATCCGGGAGCGGACCGCCGCTTCCTTTTCGGCCGCCCGCAGTTGCTCCTCCTTCATCCGTTCGCCGAGCCGTTTGCCTTCCCCGTCGAGGGTGGCGAGCCGCTCCCGGGCCGCCGCAATGCCCGTTTCGAGGAGCGCAAACCGGTTTTTGAAGGCGTCCACTTCACCTTGTTGCACGATGGCAAACGGAAACCGCTTCACCTCTTCCAGGGTCCAGGACGGATCGATCAGGCGCAGCCGCTGCTGCATCGCCGCCCGCTCGTTGTCCAGCTGCCACCGGAGTTCCGCCGCCTCACCCCGGGTGCGGGCAAGCCGCTCCGCCTCCCGCAGCACGCGCTCCACTTCTCCCTTGTCGGCAAGCAGTGCCTCCGCTTCCGGCGCAAGCGTGTAACGTTCCGGCGCCTCCGCCCATTCCCGTTCGATATTCCGGATGTTCAGCCACGGTTCCCTGGCGCGGACGCATTTGTTCAGCCATTCCGCCTCCCCGCGGAGCGCCGCAACCCGCGCTTCCGTTTCGGCCATGCCGGTTTCCAGCTCGTCCAGCTGCCGCTTCAGCTCGTTGTATTCGCCGCTTGCTTCCTTGCTTTTGCGGATTTCCGCCTCCAGCTTCGCCAGTTCCTGCAGCTTCTCGTGGATCGGCTGTTTTTTGCCCTGTTTCTTGTACAGCTCTTCCATGGCTGACGCCAGGCGCTTTTCCGCCTGGACGACGGCGTTGCCGCTCACGCCGGTTCCCGACCCGTACAGGAAGCCGCTCACGTCGTCTCCCTGCAACGTTTCCAGACGGTGCAGTTCACTCAGGCTGAAGGCGAACAGGTTGCGGTACAATTCCGGGGTCAATCCGCCGAGCAGCTTCGCCAGATCCGCTTCGCCCCCTTCCCGTCCGTCCGGGAAGTACAGCTTCGGATACCCTTTTTTGTCGTACCGTTCCAACCGGATCGTTTGGCCGTTCTCGTCGATCAAGGTCATGTATCCGCCGTGCGGTCCGCCGCCTGCCGGTTCATAGCGTTCGGCCATGCGGGAGCGGTTCGGAAATCCGAACAACATCGTCCGGATGAAACCCATGAGGGTGCTTTTGCCGGCTTCGTTGCGTCCGGTAAACAGGACGAGGGGGGCTTGTCCGTCGAGTTCGAAGGTCTGCTGCCGATGGATGCCGAATCCGTCCACGAATAACGTCCCGAAACGCATTATGACTGCTCCTCCTCATCCAGCAGGATCCCGAGGGCCAACTCGCGGGCCTGGGCGATCCAACCCGCCAGTTCTTCCACGTCCGCGGCCTTGAGCCTCCGGCCCGCTTTCGGATTGGCGAGCAGCGGTTCCGCCGCTTCTTCGAGAAACGCCCGCATCGCCGTTTCATCTTCCAGCAGGGCATCGGACAGGCGCACGAGATCGCCGAGAAAGCTTTCCTGGCGGCGGTACGCGTCCAAATCCAGGTCGTGGCCCGTCTGCACGTCGGCCGATTCGACCCAGACAAAGACGTCATCCGGCAAGCGGCCGTCACCTCCGGGAGAGCCGAACGTTTCCCGCAGCGCATCCAGCAGCTCGTCCAGCGTCGCGCGGCTTTGCAGACGGCGATGGAGCGGTCCCCTTCCTTCCAGCACGAGCCGCGTCACGACGGGAATGCCCGCCTCCCGTTCCGCCTCCGCCTGAAGCACCGACTCCAGCTTGTCCATGAGCGCCTGCTCGTCCCGCATCCCTTCGATGGAGACGGCGATCCGTTCCCAGCGCACCGCATGCAGCGGATGAAAGGAAAGGCGGACCCGGCCGTCGCCGTCCACGTCGGCCAGGTACGCCCCTTTCGCGCCGGTTTCCCGGATGCTGAGCCCTTGCAGGTTGCCCGGATACACGATCCAGGGATCTTCGCAAAGCACTTTGCGGGTATGCACGTGGCCGAGCGCCCAGTAGTCGTAACCGGCTTTCGCCAGCTGGGCGACCGAAGCCGGCGCGTAATTGTCGTGGGCCGGATCGCCGTCCGCATTCGTGTGTAACATGGCGATGGCAAACAGCGAGCCGTCCGGCTCCGGAAACCGTGCCGCCAGGTTGTCCGTCACGGCAGCCTTGCCGTACGAAATGCCGCTGACGGCGGCGACCGGCTCCCCGTCCCGGCCGGAAACCGTCACCGTTTCCACCCGCTCGCCGCCGAAAATGTGAACGTTGTCCGGCATCGCCAGCCTCGCCCGGTATCCTTGCAGCGGATCGTGATTGCCGTGAACGGCCAGAAGCGGGATGCCGTGCGCCGCCAGCCGGCCCGCGGCTTGCTGAACTTTCAGTTGCGCGCGCAGCGAACGGTCGGCAACGTCATACAGGTCGCCGCTGACAAGCAAAAAATCAACCCGTTCCCGGATGGCCAAATCCACCAGCGCATCCAGCGCGCGGAAACCGGCATCCCGGATGCGGCCGGCGACGGCCGGCGGCAATCCGGAAATCCCCCTGAAAGGCGCATCGAGATGCCAGTCCGCCGAATGGATGAAACGAAACGGTTTCATCGGTCCCCGCCTTTCTTGTCCGTTACTCCCTATTGGGCATGGACATACAACAAATACAGCTCTTTCAATTGCAGGATGACCCGGCTGAGCCCGTATGTTTTCTTCGCCTTGTCATAGGCCGCCTTGGCCAGCCTGTGGCGCAGCTCGGGATTTTCCATCACGCGCTGCAGGGCGTCGGCTAGCGCCGCGGCGTCGTCCACCGGGACGAGCAGCCCGTTCTTGCCGTCTTCGATCTGTTCGGCGATGCCGCCGACGTCCGTGCCGACAAGCGCCAGCCAGCAAAGGGCCGCTTCCGCGAATACGGATCCGAACGCTTCCGCGCGGGAGGGCAGAACGAAAATGTCAAAAAAGGGCATGAACTGCTCGGGATGCAACATGTAGCCGTAGAAGATCGTATCCTCGTAAATGTTCAGTTCGGTGGCCATCTTCTCCAGATCCTGACGGATCGGACCGTCGCCGATCACGTGCAGCACGAAGGGCGATCCGCGCCGCTTCAGTTCGGCACAAGCCTGAAGCAGCACATCCAGCCCTTTGGCCGGCACGAGCCGGCAGACGGTGATGAGCTGCGGCACCGGGTTGTCGTGCTTCACCGGCCGGAACCGTTTTTCATCGTAGCCGTTGGGAATGACGATCACCCGGTCCGGATCGCGCAGGAAGCCGGCCAAATACCGCTTGAACGACTGGGAAACGGTCAGCAGCCGATCCAGCTCATGTTCCATTTCCCCGTAGAGGTTCGTCAAAAACGTTTCTTCCCGCCCGCCCGGTTCGATGCGCCCGTTGAGCATCAGTTCCCGTTCGTAGCTGGAGTGGATCGTCGCGATGACCGGCGTGTCCGGAAACAGTTTTTTCATCGCCAGGGCGGCGATCGGATGGTGGGCGTGAATCAGGTCGTAGGAATCCTGGATTTGCATCCGGGTCCACCACAAATAGTCCCGGAACGTCTGCACGTATTTGTCCACCACCGGATTTCCCGCCAGGGGCTTCCAATCGAAGGTGGCGAAAGCGATGTCGTCCGTTCCTTTGGAGCGGACCCGCTTCGGCAACCAAAACAGGTCCATGTTCCACCCGAGTTTCTGGAACCGCTCGCGCACGTAGGGGACCATGGACGAAACGCCGCCCGGTTGCTCGGGCGGAAAAAACAGCGCCTGCAAAATGTTCAATCCGCATCTCTCCGATTCCCAAGATGAATCTGGCGAAATCCGCGTGCCGCCAAAGTTGCCGGTTCCGTGCCGGTTGATCGTCAAGATTCGAACGGGTATCGAAGCCCCCACTGACGCCGGATTTCATCCATCGTGCGCATGATGGCGAGGGTTTCGTCGAGGGGCATGTCCGGGCTTTCCGTCAAGCCTTCCCGCAGGCAACGGCCCGCTTCTTCCGCTTCGAACGCGTAGCCGATCCGGTCGCCGTCGTACGAAAACCGCTCCGTTTCCCCGTCGCTTGTTTGCAGCACCGCTTCCTTCGCCATCCAGAAATTCGGAATATGGATTTTGCCTTTGCTGCCGTAAATGTCGCAATTGTTGTCCAATTGCAGCTGAACGGCGCTTTGCAGGGTGGCCGACCGGCCGCCCGGATAGGCAAACAGCATCGCGTTGGATTCGTCCACGCCGGTATCCCCGATGTAAGCGTGACTGGAGATGCGCTCCGGCTGCATGCCGAACACCAGCGAAGCGAACGACACCGGATAAATGCCGACATCCAGCAACGCGCCTCCGGCTTTGTGCGGATTCAGAAGCCGCCCTTCCGGATCGCGCACCGCGTGGTACCCGAAGTTGGCGTGCATCGACCGCACTTCGCCGATCCGGCCTTCGGCGATCCACTCCCGCACCTTGCGGATGGCCGGCAAATACCGGGTCCACATCGCTTCCATCAGGAACAGTCCTTTGTCCCGTGCCGTCCGGATCAACGTTTCCGTTTCGGCGGCGCTCACCGTAAACGGTTTTTCGTTCAGCACCGCTTTCCCCGCGTTCAGGCAAAGAAGCACGTTCTCCTTGTGGGCGTTGTGGATGGAAGCCACGTATACGATGTCCACGTCGGGATCCCGGACCAGTTCTTCATAGCTGCCGTACGCCTTCGGGATGCCGAACTCCCCGGCGAACGCCTCCGCGGTTTCCCGCGATCGCGAACCGATCGCCACCGCTTCCGCGTCCGGAACCCGTTTCAAATCTTCCGCAAACTTGCGGGCAATGCCGCCCGCGGCAAGAATACCCCAACGAATTTTTCGCATGAGCGTGTCGCACCTCCAACCCCTATCTTACCATAACGGAAGAATGTTCAGATGGGGGATTTTTGCGGCGGCCGGGTACGAATTTGCCCGGCATGTTTGCTATAATGGGACATGCATGACGACATTTGACGATTCGGACGGGAAGCGATCCAACATGGCCTTCGGCATCAGCCGCGAAGAACTGAATCGGTGGAAGCGGGAAGTGGCGGGCGGACGCATCGCTTTCCTGACCCATTACTGGCACGATCCGCGGTTTCCCGCCGTGCGCACGGTGACCAAAGTGGGCTGCGCGGACACGGCCCGGCTCGCCGAATGGTGCCGATCCCACGGGCTCGATCCGCGATATATCCATGACCGGAAGCCGTTCCCCCATTTTGACCTGATCGGACCCCGGCAGACGGAAATTTTGCTGCGCGAACGGCAGTGGTCCCATCTGGAGCGGTTTCGCCTTCTGCCGGAAGACGCACCGCGGAACCATTGACCTTCCCCGTCCCGCCGTCCCGACCCCGAATGGCCTGACAAAAACGGCGCGCCCTCCGGCGCGCCGTTTCCACTGCCTTCTTGTTTCCGTCCTCTTCATCCAGGTATCCGCTTCGCTTCATCTTCGCAAATTGTGCCGGATTTCCTTCAGCCGGTCGTTCTCCTGCCGGAGCTCCTCTTCCATCTTGCCGGTCAGCTGGCGAATCCGGAGGATGACATTGTCGGGCAGATCCGCTTCCGTCACCGATCGGGCGACGTACAGGAGACATTCCAGCATGTCGGGCATCAATTTTTTCTTGTTCCCGTCCTTCACCACGTCCGCGAGAAAAAGCAGGTGGGTCAATTCGTCCTTTTCCAGTTTCATGCCGATCCCTCCGCGGTTCGCCCGTGTCGGACAAAGTCGTCTCATACACATTATTGCCGCTGGAGGAATATTTTGCAATGCCCGGAGAGCGTCTACCCCGTTGCGGGCGCATCCAGGCAATGGCGGACGAGCGCCTCGTATACGCCGTCTTCGTTGTTGGAGGCTGCGGTCACCGCATCCGCCTCCCGTTTCACTTCATCCGGCGAATTGGCCATGGCGATGCCGAGCCCGGCGTACCGGATCATCTCCAGATCGTTGTAGTAGTTGCCGATGGCCAGCACCTCTTCGCGGGGGATTCCCCACTGTTCGGCCAGCACTTTGAGGGCGTTCCCCTTGCTCGTTTTTTCATGCATGACGTCGACGAAGATCGTCCCGCTGCGCATCATGCGGAGGCCCCGCCCGGCGACCCACGACCAATCCCGCAAAATGCGTTCCACCTTGTCGCTTTCGGCGATGGCGCAAAACTTGATGACCGGTTCGGAAAACGAAGCCACGTCGTCCAGGATGACGGGTTCGGCGAAAAACAGGCGATATCCTTCCCGCAATTCATCGTTCAGCTGTTCCACGTAAATGTCGAACGCCGTATTGATGTCGAAATGGATGCCGCGTTCGCGGCAATACTCGACCAGCGGCATGAAACGCTCCACCGGATAACTGAACGTATGCAGCACCCGTCGGTCCGTCGACCGGATGGTGGCGCCGCCGTTGTGGGTGATGACGATGCCTTCCAGGCCAAGCTCTTCCAAGACCGGCAACGTGCTGATCGCCCCGCGGCCCGTGCACAGCACGATGCGGGCCCCCTGTTCATGCGCGGCCCGCACCGCATCCCGGGTTTTCCGGGTCAGCCGGTGGTCATCAGTGATCAGCGTTCCGTCGACATCCAATGCGATCAATTTGAATTTTCCCATCGTTTCTCCCCGTCGATCTCCCTTCCTGTTGTCCTCTTGCCGTCATCCATCGATTCCGCGGCGGCGGCCGCGTCGCCGGCGTCAAGCGCCGGTTTGCCCCGGTCGGCCTGCGCCAAAACCGCCGTCTCGTCCTCCGTCAGCAAGCGCCAGGTTCCCGGGGCAAGGGACGGATCGAGTTCGAGCGGACCCATGCGAATCCGTTTCAGGCGGATCACCCGCTTGCCGACCGCGAGAAACATCCGCTTCACTTGATGGAATTTGCCTTCGTGGATCGTCAGTTCCACGTCGGAGTACGTACCCCGTTCCGTTCGTTCCACCCGCCGGATCTTAAGCCCGGCCGGCATCGTCACATAGCCGTCATCCAGGCGGACGCCGGAGGCGAATGCGTCGGCATCCGCTTCCGTCACCTCCCCTTCCACCCGCGCGACATACGTTTTCGGCACGTGCCGGCGCGGCGACAACAGCCGGTGGGCCAGCGCTCCGTCCGTCGTCAGGAGAAGCAGCCCCTCCGTATCTTTGTCCAGTCGTCCGACGGGGAACGGATTCCACGCCCGCGTCTTCGGATCAAGCAAGTCGAGCACCGTTTTCTGCCGCGCGTCCTCCGTTGCAGTGATGACCCCGGCCGGCTTGTTCATCATCACATACAGGTGCTCCATATACTCCTGCCGGATGCCGTCAACGGTCACTTCGTCCCGCTCGGGGTCGATTTTCATGGCGACGTCGGGCGCCGGTTTGCCGTTGACGAGCACGCGTCCCTGCCTCGCCAGTTTCTTCGCTTCCGCGCGGGAAGCCGTCCCGAGGTGGGACAGCAGCTTGTCCAGTCTCATCCGTTTCGTCATGGCCGCCTCACGTCCAACGCCAACCCGGCGGATATTCATTTTTGAGCATCCCGTCCTGCCATTTGCCGAAACCGAGCGGGAAGCCGTCTGCACAGACGAGGCACCATCCTTTGGACGGCACGCGGGCTTCGGTTTTGGCAAGGCGGTTTTCCGGCCACTCCAGCGTCTCGCCCTTCAGGTAGCGGATCACCTCCGGGGAATCGGCGGCCAGTTCCGCACGGCGGACAAATTGATCCGGCCGGATGCCCATGGCCAGCGCCTGGGACGGTTCAAACCGGTTTTTGCGCAAATTTCCGACGTACCAACCGGGCCTCGCGACGGTGAGGCCGGACAGATCAGGCAACCGCCAGCCGGGATCCGTCCAGTACACCCGGTCGCCGTAACAGACCCACTTTCCGTCGATCGGTACCGTCAAATTCGTTTCCATGAAGGAAAACCAGGAGGACAGATCGGGGGCGGGTTCCCGCCGGACCGCTTTCTTGCCCCGGCCTTGCCCGTCCGGCGTTTCCCGATCCGCCTGATGGTCCGTCGCCGATTCGTCGCGCCGGAGAACGGCGACGAAATGGCCCTCCCCTTCAAGACGATGGGGCCACAGCCGCCACGTGTGCGCCACGCTCCGGACCGCCCGTTCGCTGAACCGTCCGGGATCGCCGTACGTCTCCCCGTTGATCCATTCCGGCCGGCCGGGCGCGAACCCCGGCGCCCCCGGAACCGGATCGACGGAAAACTCGGGGTGACGGTCCAGGAAACGGGCGATCGTACCTTCGTTTTCTTCCGGTGAGAACGTGCAGGTGGAGTACACGAGCCGTCCACCCGGCCGCAGCATGGCGGCTGCCGCTTCCAGAATGTCATCCTGCATCGCCGCGCATGCTTCCACCGCGCGTTCGTTCCAGACCGAAACCATGTCCGGGTCTTTGCGGAACATGCCTTCACCGGAACAGGGCGCATCGATCAACACTTTGTCGAACCAGCCGGCAAATTTGCCGGCGAGCCGCTGCGGCGTCTCGGCGGTCACCACCGCGTTCCGGACGCCGAACAGGGCCAAGTTTTTCACCAGCGCCTTCACCCGCTCCGGCTGGTTGTCGTTGGCCACGAGCAACCCTTCGCCCCGCAGCTTGCCGGCGATCTGGGTCGATTTTCCGCCGGGCGCCGCGCACAGGTCGAGTACCCGGTCCCCCGGGCGGACGTCAAGCCATTCCGCCGGCGCCATCGCGCTCGGCTCCTGGATGTAGTACAATCCGGCGTGGTAGTACGGGTGTTTGCCGGGCCGGTCCCCGGCTGCAAAATAATACCCTTCCTTCGCCCAGGGAACGGGTGTAAGATGGAAGGGACACCGGTCGCGAAATTCGTCCGGGCCGATTTTCAGCGGATTGAACCTGAGTCCGTGATGGCGCGGCTCCCGGTAGGAAGCGGCGAAGTCCGGAAATTCGCCGCCAAGAAGCATCTGCATTTTTTTCTCGAAGGCTGTTGGTAACAAAATTGCCATGAGACAAACTCCATTTAAGTTGCTATAATTTTTTAATCAGAAGGAGGAGAAACCGTGAAAAAAATCATCATTTATTTGAGCATGATCGTCCTTTTGTTTGCCGGTCTCTACGCCGTCAATGTCGCTTCGAGCGGCTCCGACGACAATCCGTACGGCATCCGGGAAAGCAAACTGGCCGCCGACACCCGGAAGCTGCTTGACGACCCCAATTACCAGAATATCATTTTGCCCGACGAATTGGAAACGTTGCTGGCGGAAGGCTATACCGGATACGTCTACTTCTTCAGCGCCAGCTGCATTTACTGCAAACAAACAACGCCCGTGCTCAAACCGCTGGCGGATGAGCTGGGCGTCGACCTGCCGATGTTCAATCTTCTCGAATTCCCCGATGGCTGGCGGGACTACCGCATCGACAGCACGCCGACGCTGGTATACTACAAAGACGGCGTGGAAGCGGGCCGGCTTGTCGGCGGGGCGGAGCAGCAGGCGGGAGACGGCGGCATTCCGCAGGAAACGTTCAGGGCGTTTCTTGCTTCCGGACTCTGAACACCGCTTCCGACAGTTCCGGGTCCGTCACCGCAATGACCATCGGCTCGAAGGGCGGATCGTTGCCGGCTTCACGCTTCAGGCGCGCGAGCCATCGCCCGCCGTCCTTCCGCAGCCGGTCCAAATCGATGCCGGCGTCGCGGTCGGGCTGCCGGGACAGTTTCTCCAGACCGGCCTCCATCAGTTTGACGGCGCCGCCGACGTTGCCGTTCCGGCCGTGAAAATGCGCCACGGCCACCTGGAGCAAGCCTTGCCAGAACGGGTCGCGGGCATCATCCATCCACAAATCTTCCAATACTTCATGGCATTCGAAATAATCCCGTTTGTTATTGAACAGATGCAAAAACTGCACGTACCGGGGATCGTATTTCATCATACCTCCGCCGGCCGAGGGACGTTGCCGTCCCCCGGCCGTTTTGTCATTCGTCTTCCAGATCGGCCAATTCCGACGCGTGGCTCCCGCGGATTTCCATCGACAACTTCTCCAGTTCCGCAAAGTCTCCGGCGCTGAACGCTTCGTCAAACCGGGCTTGCAACGACAGCGCCTCGGCGACCCGGCTGCCGAAATACAACCGGCGGATGTCGCCGAGAATCCGGTCCACCAAATTCGACTGATCCTCGAAACTTTGTTGTGCGTTGACGATTTCATCGCGGATGCTGGACATTTCTTCATCCAGCTTGTAGGCGGCCTCCGCGGCTTTGCGCAGCCGGAATTTCAACTGGTCGGGCAACTGCTGTTTGTACTTGTAATTGAGGGAATGTTCAATGGTGGCCCAGAAGTTCATGGCCAGCGTGCGAATCTGGATTTCCGCCAGCACCGGCTTGACGCCGAAACTCATCTGCACCGGATATTCGATGATGACGTGATAACTGCGGTATCCGCTTTCCTTCGTGTTCGTGATGTAATCCTTCTCGTAGACGACGATCATGTCTTTCCGCTTGCGGATGATCTCCGTCACCCGCTGGATGTCTTCGGCGAACTGGCACATGATCCGGATGCCGGCGATGTCCTCGATGCCGACTTCCAGCCGGTCCATCGGCACGTTCAGCCGTTTCGCCTTCTGCAAAATGCTGGAAACCCGCTTGATGCGCCCGGTGACGAATTCGATCGGCGCGTATTCTTCCCTGGCCTTCAATTCCTGGCGCAAGGCGCGAAACTTGATTTTGAGTTCTTCCACGGCCTGTTCGTAGGGCAACAAAAAAAGGTTCCAGTCCCGTATCTCCATATGCCGTGACCGTCCTTCCGTTCATGATGTTGCGGTTGCGGCATCCGCTCCCACCGCATCGGAAAGGCGGGAATAACCGTCCCTCTTCAGCAACTCGGACAAGCCCCGCACGATCCTCCGGTTCACCGCCGGTCCTTCGTAGATGAGCGAGGTGTACAATTGCACCAGGCTGGCTCCCGCGCGTATTTTTTCATATGCGTCCTCCGCCGTAAAAATGCCGCCGCAACCGATGATCGGAAGTTTTCCGCGGGTCAGTCCGAAAATGCGGCGAATCAGGTCCGTGGACAGCGCGGTGAGCGGTTTCCCGCTCAGGCCTCCCGTTTCGGAGGCATGCGGGCTTTTCAGCCCTTCCCGGCGCAACGTCGTGTTCGTGGCGATGATGCCGTCGACACCGCTGTCGCTGATCGTTCCCACCGCCCGTTCCAGTTCGCCGGGCGACAGATCGGGGGCCAGTTTGACCAGGATGGGGAGCTTCCGGTTATACTTCTGCCTGAGCGCCTCCATTTCCTGCACGATGGCCTTCAGCAGTTCGGCCAGGGCGTCGCCCTGCTGCAAGTCGCGCAAGCCGGGCGTGTTCGGGGAACTGATGTTGACCGCGAACAGATCCGCGTACGGATACAACGTCCGCAGGCAGGAAAGGTAGTCGTCCACCGCCTTCTCGTTCGGCGTCACCTTGTTTTTGCCGATGTTGACCATGACCGGAACGGGCCGGTTTTTGAACGATTTCAGCCGCTCCGCCAAGTAGTCCGCGCCCCGGTTGTTGAACCCCATCCGGTTGATCAGCGCCCCGTCTTCGGGCAACCGGTACAGGCGCGGTTTTTCGTTGCCGGGTTGCGGCCGCGGCGTGACCGTTCCGACTTCCACATACCCGAAGCCGACGGCAGAAAACAGTTTCATCGCCTGGCCGTCCTTGTCCAGCCCGGCGGCCAGCCCGACCGGATTCGGAAAGCGGATGCCCCACAGCGTCGTCGACGTCTCCGGACAATCGTCCGCTCCGTACATGGCGTGCATCAGGCCGGCGGCTCCGGGCACGGATCCGGCCGCAGAAAGTCCGGCAATCATCAGGTGATGGGCCGTTTCCGGCTCCATTCGGAACAAAACAGGCTTCAGCAACGTTTTGTACATGCGTCTCGTTCCCGTCCTCCAGTTTTGGTTATGATCCAAGTTTATCCCTGTGCGGCGCAAAAGAAAAGTGAACCCGGTCACCGATCCGGCATTTTTCCCGCCGCCCCTCTTCCGCAGCGGTTTTCCCGGGCACGAAAACGTACGCGTCCGCCCTCCCTTTTTCTCGCATGAAGGTTATGGTAAAATGGTGGGCGGACTACCCGCGCGGGAAGGATGTTAACCGATGGCAAAGAAAAAACTCAGTTACTATGAACGCAGCAAACAGGAGAAGGAGCAACCGGTCAACAAGAAGGCGCTCATTTGGATTGGCGTCGCGTTTGCCGCGATTGTCGTTCTCATGACCGTTCTGCTCATCATCCAGTATTGACGGCCATCCGTCCGCAAATCGAAGGGGCTGTCCCGGACAAGCAATCGTTCGGGACAGCCCCGGTTTGTTTTCCGAAGCCCGGTACGTGCGGGCGCCGCCGCCGTCAGCGGATGACCGCCAATTGCAAGTCGCCGATCCAGTCCACCTGTTTGCCCAATGCTTCGGAGATGAAGCGGACCGGAACCCGGGTGCGTCCGTTTTCGATGGAGGGCGCCGCATCCAACTGCAACTCCGCGGTGCCGGAAGGGCCGGAAACCGTCGCCGCCGTCTCGCCGATCCGCAGCACAACCCGAAGGTCGCCGCGTTCCAGCACGACCGTCCCGCTGCCTTCCGGACGGACGGCATAACCGAGCGCCTCGGCGATGGGCCGGACGGATACGAGCACGCGCGCGTTCCGCATCACCGGCTGCACGTCGAAGGCAACGAGCCGCTCGCCGACGGCCACCCGGATGTTGCCGTCGGCCGCCGCGCCTTCCGGAAGGCGGTAGTCGGTGATGACGCGAATCTGGTTGTTGTAGGCGTCCGCCACGTAGATCGTTCCCCGCCCGTCCGCATCCACGTCCGTCGGGAACATGAAACGGGCCGTTTTTTCCGGACCGTTCACCTTGCCGGCTTCCGCCCGGGCGCTGCCGGCCACGGTATACACCGTTCCGTCCTGCAACAGGCGAACCGCGTGGTTGCCGCTGTCCGCAATGAGCAAACCTTGCGGCGTGTAGGCAAGCCCCTTCGGGGAGTCGAATCGAGCCTCGCGGGCTTCGCCGTCCGCATAATCTCCCGCCACGTAAAAATCGTTCGCGCCGAGATCGCCGCCGCCGGCCACCGTCGTCACCGTGCCCGCGGCCAGGTCGATGTAGCGGATGCGCTGGTTGCCCGAATCGCTCACGTACAGGTTGCCCCGGTCATCCAGGGCGATGCCGGAAGGTTCGTTGAACAGCGCTTCGGACAATTTGCCGTCCCGGTAATCGCCGGCCGGTTCCACCACCCCGGGAAACACTTCCACGCCGCGCAGCCGGAACGCGTTCAGCGTCGTCACGTCACCGTCGGGCGTCACTTTGCGGATGGCGTGATTGAGCGTATCCGCCACGTATACGGTGCCATCCGGCGCAACCGCCAGCGCGGAAGGCGCATAGAATCGGGCTTCCCCGCCCTTGCCGTCCTTCCATCCGGCTGCGCCGATGTCGCTGCCGGCCAGCGTCGTCACCTGCCCCTTCCGATCGATTTTGCGGATCACGTGGTTGCCGGTGTCGGCCACGTAAACGTTGCCCGCCGCATCGACGTCCACGTCGGAAGGCGACTGGAATACGCTGGCGCGGGCCGTGCCGTCCGCGAGACCGCCGACGGGCTTGCCGGCGGCGTCAAACCGGAACGTCACCCCCGCCAGCGTGCCGATTTGTCCGTCTTTCGCCCGGCGGATCAGATGGCTGTCGGTATCGGCGATGATCAATGTCCCGTCCGCGAGCAACTTGATGCCCTTGGGCGAGCGGAAAGAGGCTGCGGCGGCCGCCCCGTCCGATTCGCCGTATTGTCCGGAACCCGCGAAATCGTCCACGTTTTTGAGCCCGTCATACCGGGCGGCGGCCGCGGGAGCAGCAGACACGGCGAACGCCAGAAGGGCGGTCCATGCGATGCGGTTGATGGATGCCAAAGTTTTTTTCATGGAACTCTCCCATTTCACGTAAAGTTGAAGACAGGCATGTCGACCTGCAAATGCGTATCCCCGAATTCGACTTCGATCTCGTCGCCGTTTTCGTCCGCAAGGATCAGATGGAGCATGACCGGGAACGAGGCCGTCTCATATTCGAATGCATTGAACCGCAAGGTGACGCTGACAAGCAGCTTCTTCCCGCTGAAGGATACCGGCTGGGCATCCGGCGTCCGCATGGCCGACAGGATCAGTTGAGTGCCCCATGCATCCTCGTCGATTTGCACGTCGGCCGTCTTCCAGTTCGTCGCATCGTACAGGTCAAAAATGTCGGAGGACGACCATGGATCCATCTCGTCATTCACGATCAAGTGCGGAATCGTGACGTTCAACTGGACGCCGAACAGGCGATCGATGTTCGCCAGTTCAAGATCGAGGGTGAAATCGACGTACGGTTCACCTTGCACCTGGACGACGTTCCGGATCGTGGCCGTCGCCGCGGGCGTGTTGTCCGATCCGCCGTCGTCTCCTCCGCCGGGCTGTCCTCCCGTATTGCCCGATCCGCCGGTCCCGCTGCCATCCCCCGGCTGCTGCCCCGCATTTTGGCCTGCGGATTCCTGCTGCACGCGTCGTTCCTCTTCCCGCTCGGCGATCCTGCCTTCGAGCTGTTGCCGCTGCTCTTCCGTCAGACCGGACTTGTAGTTTTCGATGGCGGCTTGCGCGCGTTCATTGTCCGTCTGCTCATTGGCGGCCTGCTGCTGCTCTCTCGTCTGCTCGACCTTGTCCGCCAGTTCAGGATTGTTCGCCGCCGTCTCCTGCTTGCCGGTTCGCATCGAATCCCTCAGCTGCCGGTTCCGCTCTCCGGCTTCTTCCCGCTGCCGGCGCTTTTGTTCTTCCTCATTCCAATTCACGCCGGTCGTCTGTTCCAACGGAGCGGGCTCCCTGTCCAGGTCAAATTGCCAGCTTTCCACGGCAATTTGCCCGTTCGCCCGGCTGACGAGCGCTTCCGCCTGTTCCCTCGTCAACACGCCGCGGTTCATGCCTTCGAGCAAAAGATGGGTGAACACGTTGGTGACGTCTTCCGGCGCAGGCGGCTCCCCGATGTCCGGATTTGCCTCCCACGTTTCCCGCAATGCTTCGATTTCTTCATGCAGCCGCACCGTTTCGAGCATCATTTTCTCGATGACGTCGACGTTGGCCGCTTCAAAAAAGGCGTCGAAATCGAGGAACGTTACGGCGTCGACGGGGTCTTCCAAATCATCCTCCGCAAACCACCGGAACACCCGGAGCGGCAACACAAGGGCCGCCTTGTCGGCGCCCGTCGGCCCGGCGGCCACGAGTCCCGAAGCGGTCGTGACCGTCACCGCATTCGTAAACGGATCGACGACGACATAAAACTGGGTGCCGCGCACACCCATGACCGCCGTCGGCGTTTCCACCTCGAATTCGTCTTCGGCGCCAAGCAAGGCGCTCACCTTGTTCCAGATTGAGCCTGCCCACAATTTGAACTTCGATTTTTTGCCGTCTGCCGATTCCGACAGTTCGGATATGTACAGGCTGGCATGTTCGCCGATCGTCACTTCTTCTTCGCGGTCCGCAACAAAAAGGACGACCTTGGCGCCCGAACCGGTGACCAGATAATCCCCCTGGTTCAGCGTCATGCCCTTGAACACGCGGAACGGTTTGGTGCCGCCGCTTTTGGTGATGTGGGCGTCGCCCTGCACCTCCAGCACCTGGGCGATTCTGGTCGATTTCGCCGCTTCCGCGGGGAAGGCCGGAACCAGGAACGCGCCGACGGCCAGCAGAACGGCGAGCAGCAACATATATGCTCTCTTCAAATCGAATCTCGCTCCTTTCGTAATGGTCCGACACCCAGAACGGGTCAACCGGTCCGGACAACTAGCCCCGATTCATCGCCGGGCTCCCCGATGTGTTCTTCCAGTTCGTACAACTTGACGGGAACCGTCTTGCCCTTCATGAGGCGTTCATCGAAAAATCGGTAGCGGAACCACGCTTTCGTACGTTCGTAAGTTTCTTCCGAAACGAGCACCTGGTTCGCCGTCGTCTGCGATTCGATCCGCGCCGCCGTGTTGACGTTGTCGCCGATGGCCGTGTAGTCCACCCGCAGGTAGGAGCCGATGTTCCCGACCACCGCTTCCCCCGTATGAATGCCGATGCCGACGCTGATGACAACGCCGTACGTATCGAGAATGCGCTTGCGGACCGCTTCCATGCCCTTTTGGATGTCGTAGGCGGTTTTGACCGCGCGATATGGATGGTCCGGCACGTCCAGCGGCGCGTTGAACAGGATCATCGCCGCGTCCCCGATGAATTTGTCGATGGTGCCCCGGTTGTTCAACGCTTTCTCGGTGATCAGGTCGAACATCATGTTCAGGAATCCGACCACTTCCTCCGGCTCCAGCTTTTCGGACAGGGTGGTGAACCCGCGCACGTCCAGAAACAGGATCGTCAGTTCCTTGTTGATGCCGCCCAATTCGATTTCCTTCCCGCTGGCGGCGATCTGTTTGACCAGTTCGGGCGAGATGTAACGGCCGAACTGTTTCGTGATGTGGCTGCGCTGTTTGCTTTCGTGGAACGTCTTGACCGACATGTTCAACAGGAACGACAAATACAGGCTGAACAGCGGATAAACCGGATCGGCAAAAACGCCGGTTGCGGCAAAAAGGCCGTATTGGCCGGCAAACAGGACGACGGTCATGCCCGTCAGCCAGACGACGGCCCAGATCGTTTTCCAGCGCCATACCGAAAGCGCCGTCAATCCCGCGAGCAAAATCGCGCAAGCGAGAATCAGGCCGGTCGGCGCAAGGAAAACCTTCTCTCCCTTCAGCATCTGGTCGATGATGTTGGCGTGGGCGTACACGAGCGTCATGGACTTGTCCACCGCCGTCGCCCCCGTGTCTTCTCCCGCCGCCGTCACGCCGACGAGCACGATGGCATCCTCGAAGAAGGACGGATCCGTCTCGTCGACCAGATGGAACGGAACGGTCATAAAATCTTCTTCCAGGGCGTTGAAGCGGATCAGCATTTCGCCGCGGGGACTGGCGCCGATCTGTTTCGTTTTCCCCGTCAGGCGGAGAAACGATTCCGCGTCGGCTCCGTACCGCTCGGCGGCCAGCCAGGCGACGGAGTAAACGGTTTCATCCGGCGTCCGGACGGCAAGATGGACTCTGCGGGTGACCCCGTCCTCGTCGGCATGGCGGAAAATGTGGCCGATTGCCGCCTTGTCGGCAAACTCCGCAATGGGCAAATTGACGCCGTGCACCGGCAGCAGTTCTCCGGCTCTCCCCCGGAGCGTGCCGGAGACGGCGGTTTCCGTCACGAGCGAGCTGGCCAGAATGACGTTGTCGTGCCGCGCCAGCGCTTCGGTAAACCGGCGGTCGCTCTCCTTGTCCTTGCCGTCCGTATTGAACATGATGTCGAACATGACCGCCTTCGCCCGGGAAACATGATCGAGAAAAGGCACGAACGCGTCCCGCTCCCACGGAAATTGGCCGTACTCCTTCAGGGAGTCTTCATCGATGGCGACCACGATGACGGCCTCGTGGGGCGTCCGGTCCATCGTGCGGCGCATGTCAAAATCGTAGACGTTCCAGGAAATGCGCTCGAACACGTGGTCCATCATGAAGGCAACAACAAGGACGAGCAGGACGGCATGGCCAGCCAGCGTCATGCGAAGGATGGAAATTTTGGCCATGAACGCATCCAACCCTCCCTTTTTCCGAATGAATCCGATTCCATTTTACACATTTTGACGGAAAATTGCACCGTTAGAAAATGGCGGCACGAACAACCGGCCCCCGCCGGCGCGCAGCCGCCGTCTGCCGCCCGATCCGGTTTCGGCCGTATACAAAAATGCTGCCGGCACAAATACGGCCGGCAGCAGTTTGCATCGGGAACCAAGCCCGGTTTCGTTCCGGTTCAATTGTTGAACGGCTCGTCGGCGATCTTGATGGAGTCCGTCGGGCAACCGTCCAGCGCATCCTGCATGTCATCCCACAGGTCTTCCGGGATGGCGGTGATGCCGCGGTTGTCGTCGCCCCCGTAAATCACGTGAGCCAACCCTTCGTCGTCATAATCGTAAATATCGGGAGCCGTTGCTCCGCAAGCGCCGCAAGCGATGCAGGTGTCTTTTTCCACCCAAGTGTATTTTGCCATGACGAATCCTCCTAAAGAATGATTTTCGAAAACAACCCCTGGTTCGATTTTCTCTCGTGATTCCAATTAAAAATATAGTATATTTCCAAGCAAAGTTCAAACGAAAATTGCCCGCCGGCCAAACAATCCCCCATTCGTCCGGAACGGCCCCGTCAATCCTTGACCGGACTGCCGTCCGGGCCGGCGAGGTAATCCGTCTGCAGGCTCGTTCCCCGCCTTCTATGGTCGCGAAGCAGGGCGGAAGGGTCGTCGCCCAGCATGCCGGCGGTGACGACGGCATTCTCCCCGTATTTGTCCCGCAGCCGGTCCAGCGTCTCGTTCAGCTTGTCCCGCACCGGGCGCCGTTCATAGTCGAACAGGTCCAGCTGCAGGGGGGCCCGTTCCTTCTCCGTCAAGCCGGACAGCGAAATGCCGAGGAGGCGCACCGGTTTTCCTTCCGGCCAGTTGTCCGCAAACAGCCGGATCGCTTCCCGGTGCACGTCCGGCATGTCGTCCGTCGGCACCTCCAACGTGCGGGAACGGGTGATCGTCTTCATGCCCGGGTCGCGGATCACGATTTGCACCGTATGGGCGACCAGCTTTTGGCGGCGCAACCGGCGGCAAACCTGGTCGGCCAGATTGAGAAACACCTTGCCGATTTCCCCCCGGTCGGTGTAATCCCGCGGCAGCGTGGTCGAATGTCCGATGGACTTGTTCGCTTCCCGCCCCGGATTGACCGGCGACGGATCGATGCCGCGGGCAGCCTGTTTCATCCATCGGCCGTATACGCCGAATTTTCGCGCCAGCAACTCCTCGTCGGCCATCGCCAGCTGCCCGATCGTACGGATGCCCATGGCGGCCAGCTTGGCCGACGTCTGCTTGCCGATGCCGAACAGTTCGCCGCACGGTTTCGGCCACAACACCGTTTCGACATCCCTCAGGCGGAGCACCGTCAGGCCGTTCGGTTTCTTCATGTCGGACGCCATTTTGGCCAACAGTTTGTTCGGCGCGATGCCGACGGAACAGGGCAGCGTCAGTTCCGTGCGGATCCGTTGCATGAGGCTTCGGGCGATGGCCAGGGGAGTGCCGAGCGATTTGGAACCGGTGATGTCCATGTAGCATTCGTCGATCGACGTCGCCTCCACCAGGGGCGTGTACGACTCGGCGATGGCCAGAAACCGGCGGGAATACGCCCGGTACAATTCAAAATCGGGTTCGAGCAGGATCAAATCCGGGCAAAGGTTGAGCGCCTTGCGCACCTGCATGCCGGTTTTCACGCCCCTGGCCCGCGCGGCGTAGGACGACGTCACGATGATGCCGCGCCGGAGTTCCACGCTGCCGGCGACGGCCAGCGGTTTGCCCCGGTATTTGTCCGGCTCCTCCGCCTCGTGGACGGAGGCGTAGAAGGCGTTCATGTCCACGTGCAGGATGACCCGTCCGGATACCGGATACGCGCTGCTCGTTTCCATTGTCATGCCCCCTCGTTGCCGATCTGCCGCACAGGGTCCGTTCCATCGTCCATGTACGGCGAATTCGGCGCATTTTCGTTCCGAAACCGTCTCATTTCGGCTGATTTAAAAAAAATAAAAGGTTTTCACATGTACACAGTCAAAAAAGTGATGCTATAATTTAAAATTATATCAAGCTGGCTATGGTCCTCAACGAAAAAGGAGCGAAATCTTGATGAACCGAGAAATCATCCTGTTTGACACGACTCTCCGGGACGGGACCCAGGGGGAAGGCGTCAGTCTGTCCGTGGAAGATAAGCTCAAGATTGCGCAAAAGCTCGACGAACTGGGCATTCATTATATTGAAGGCGGATGGCCGGGCAGCAACGCCAAGGACATCGACTTTTTCCGCCGGGCCCGCGAGCTGAAGCTGAAACAGGCCAAAATCACCGCCTTTGGCAGCACCCGCCGCAAGGGCATCCGGGCCGAGGAAGACGCCAACCTCGCCAGAATCGTGGAAAGCGGCGTGAAGGTGGCGAGCATCTTCGGCAAATCGTGGGATTTCCACGTGCACCGCGCGCTGCAGACGACCCTCGAAGAAAATTTGGCGATGATCGAAGATTCCGTCCGGTATCTGAAGGACCAGGGGCTGGAAGTCATCTATCTGGCCGAGCATTTCTTCGACGGGTACAAAAACAACCGGGCGTATGCGATGGACACCCTTCGCAAGGCGGCGGAGGCCGGCGCCGAGTGGCTCGTCCTCTGCGACACGAACGGCGGCTCCATGCCGACGGAAGTGTCCGCCATCGTCGCCGACGTCTGCGCGACGTTCGATGTGCCCGTCGGCATCCATGCCCACAACGACTGCGAACTCGGCGTGGCCAACACGTTGGCCGCGGTGCAGGCCGGCGCACGGCAGGTGCAGGGGACGATCAACGGCATCGGAGAACGGTGCGGCAATGCGAACCTCTCGTCCATCATTCCGAATCTGCAGCTGAAGCTGGGCTATTCCGTCGTCAGCGACGAACAGCTCGCCTCGCTGACCGGGGTATGCCGGTACGTGAGCGAGATTGCCAACCTGCACATGCCCGTCAACCAGCCGTTCGTCGGCGTGTCGGCCTTCGCCCACAAGGGCGGCATCCACGTGTCCGCCATCCTGCGGGACGCGTCCACCTACGAACACATCCGTCCTGAACGGGTCGGCAACAAAACCCGCGTGCTCGTTTCCGAATTGGCCGGGCAGAGCAACCTCGTGTTCAAGGCGAAGGAAATCGGGCTTGATCTCGATAATGACAACGCGAAAACGCGGGAAATCATCGAAAAGATCAAAGATCTGGAACACAAAGGCTACCAGTTCGAAGGCGCCGACGCCTCGCTGGAGCTGTTGCTCCGCGAAGCCTCGGGCACCCTGGAAGAAATCTTCACCGTGCGGTCGTACAAAATCATCGTGGAAAAATACGGCGACCAGCCGGCGGTTTCGGAGGCGATCGTCAAACTGGACGTGGCCGGCGAGACGGTTTATGCCGCCGCAGAAGGCAACGGCCCCGTCAACGCCCTGGACAACGCCCTGCGTCAGGCCATTTTGCGCTTCTATCCGGAGCTGGAACGCATGCATCTGTCGGACTACAAGGTGCGCGTCATCGACGAGACGGACGCCACCGCCGCCAAAGTCCGCGTGCTGATCGAATCGACGGATTACGAAAACCGGTGGAGCACCGTCGGCGTCTCGGGCAACGTCATCGAGGCCAGTTGGAACGCCCTGATCGATTCGATGCGCTACGCCCTGATCGGCAAGGAGCGCCCGCATCTGCAGACGGCAGGCAAGACGGAACGGCACGGCATCGTCAATCATTGATGTCGTTGACAGGGAATATCTTCCTTCACAGAATGGCATACTACTCCATGGTTTGAAAAAAACCGACCATCATGTCTGTGAAGGAGGATCACGCCACCATGGCAGCCCACTTGGGAGCCCACGAAGTGATGGAGCTCCATGAAGTCCTGAATGCGGCCATTGACGGCATCAACCAGCTCCAGATGCTGATGCCGCTCATTCGCGACAATCAGCTGAAGAGCATTTGCGCCAACCAGCTCCGGTTCATGAACGACGAATACAACGCGATGGTCCGCATGCTGAACCAGCAGGGGGCCGGCAATGCGACGCCGTACCGGTCGCCGCGCAACCAGGCGCCGGTTTACGGGCTGGACAATCCGGCCCAGCAGTCGCCCAACATGCGGCCGGACCAGATCGACGACCGCGACATCGCCAGCATGATGCTTTCCCTGCACAAGGCCGGGGCCGCGCAAAAAATGCACGCCGCGCTGGAGTGCGCCGATCCGGCCATCCGCCGGTTTGTGCAGCAAAGCGCCGTCAATTGCGCGGAACAGGCTTACGAAGTATGGCAATTCATGAACCAGGTCGGATTTTATCAGGTGCCGACGATGAAAGAGATCACCACCAACACGATGCTCCAAACGTACCAACAGGCTTCGCCGGATGCGGCGATGCAGGGATCCGGCACCTTCCCGCAATGACGTTCGGCACAACGAGCGGAACAGGCCAGGCGCCTGTTCCTTTTTCTTTGTGCAATACCGCCGTCACCCCCGACATCCGGCCGCTGCACCGCTTGACAATCCGGGAAGCGAAGTTTACTGTACTTATTATAGTAAATCTCGTTTGACAGGCGCTTCGCAGAACAAGTTCGAGCATTGGAGGAGAGACAATGGCAAGACGGAAAATGCGTTCCGACATGATCAAAAGAGGGTTTGACCGCGCCCCGCACCGCAGCCTGCTCCGGGCGGCCGGCGTGAAGGAAGAAGATTTCGACAAACCGTTCATTGCCGTGTGCAATTCCTATATCGACATCATTCCGGGCCACGTGCACTTGCAGGAGTTCGGCCAATTGGTGAAGGAAGCGATCCGCGAAGCCGGCGGCGTTCCCTTCGAATTCAACACGATCGGCGTGGATGACGGCATCGCCATGGGCCACATCGGGATGCGTTATTCCCTGGCCAGCCGCGAAATCATCGCCGACTCCGTGGAAACCGTCGTCAACGCCCACTGGTTTGACGGCATGGTGTGCATCCCGAACTGCGACAAAATCACGCCCGGCATGATGATGGGGGCTCTCCGCGTCAACATCCCGACCATTTTTGTCAGCGGCGGCCCGATGAAAGCCGGCCGGACGAGCGACGGAAGGGCAATCTCCCTTTCCTCCGTGTTCGAAGGCGTCGGCGCCTTCCAGGCCGGAAAAATCGACGACAAAGGCCTGCTTGAACTGGAGCAATACGGTTGCCCCACCTGCGGTTCCTGTTCCGGCATGTTTACCGCCAACTCGATGAACTGCCTGGCCGAAGCGCTCGGCCTCGCGTTGCCGGGCAACGGCACCATTCTCGCCGTTTCGCCGGAACGGCGCGAATTCGTCAAGCAATCGGCGCGCCAGTTGATGGAACTGATCGAGAAAGACATCAAGCCGCGCGACATCATCACGAAAGAAGCGATCGACAACGCCTTCGCCCTGGATATGGCCATGGGCGGCTCGACGAATACGGTCCTTCATACGCTGGCCATCGCTCACGAAGCGGGCATCGACTATCCGATCGAACGGATCAACGAAATCGCCGCCCGGGTGCCGCACCTGGCCAAGATCGCACCGGCTTCCGACTGGCATATCGAGGATGTGCACAACGCCGGCGGCGTCAGCGCCATCCTGAACGAATTGCTCAAGAAACCGGGCGCCGTCAACGGAGAATGTATCACCGTCACCGGCAAGACGCTGCGTGAAAACGTGGAAGGATGCGAAATCAAAAACAGGGACGTCATCCGTCCGATCGACAATCCGCACAGCGAACGCGGCGGATTGGCGGTTCTGTTCGGCAATCTGGCGCCGGACGGCGCGATCGTCAAAGTCGGTGCCGTCGATCCGTCCGTCGGCGGCCGGCACACGGGACCGGCCATCTGCTTCGATTCCCAGGAAGAGGCGCTGGCGGGCATCTCCAACGGCAAAGTCAAGGAAGGTCACGTCGTCGTCATCCGCTACGAAGGCCCGAAGGGCGGTCCCGGCATGCCGGAAATGCTCGCGCCGACGTCGCAAATCGTCGGCATGGGCCTCGGTGCCAAAGTCGGCCTCATCACCGACGGCCGTTTCTCCGGTGCGTCGCGGGGCATCAGCATCGGCCACATTTCCCCCGAAGCGGCCGAGGGAGGACCGATCGCTTTCGTGCAGGACGGCGATATCATCGACCTTGATTTGAACAACCGGACCATCACCCTGCAAATCAGCGACGAAGAGCTGGAACGCCGCCGCGCCGCATGGCCCGGCTTCGAACCGAAGGTGAAATCCGGTTACCTCGCCCGCTATTCCAAACTGGTTACTTCCGCCAGCACCGGCGGCGTCATGAAAATTTGACCGGACCCGAAGCAAAGGGCGTCCCGCGCCATCCCCGATGGCCGGGACGCCCTTTTGATGCGTCCGGATTTCACATGGTTTCAACCCAGCTTCAAACCGTTGATCTGTTCGCGGATTTTTTCGCCCGAAGCGCGGAACCGCCGGATTTCCTCCTCCGACATGTCCACCTTGATGGCTTCGCGTACGCCCGTCTGGTCGACAATGCACGGCACGCCGAGATAGATGCCGGATACGCCGTGGTAATCGTCGAGCAGCGTGGACACGTTCAACACGGCCCCCTCGTTGCCGAGAATCGCGGCGCAAATCCGGTCCAACGCAAGGGCGATGGCGTAATAGGTGGCGCCTTTCGCTTCGATGATCTGGTAAGCCGCATCCCTCGTGTTGACGAAAATTTCTTCCTTCTCGTCTTCCGTCAGGTTGATCGGTTTCCCCGCGAAATTGGCCAGGCTCCAGAGCGGCACCTCCGAATCGCCGTGCTCGCCGACGATGTGGGCATGGATGCTCCGCGGATCCACCTTCAGTTTGTCGCCGATCAGGTAGCGGAGACGGGCGCTGTCGAGCAGGGTTCCCGAACCGATGACCCGATGGGCCGGCCAGCCCGACTGGACCCAGGACACGTAGCTCATGACATCCACCGGATTGGTGGCGATGAGCAGGATGGCGTCCTGCGTATGGCGGGAAATGTTGGCGATGATTTCGCCGAAGATGGCCGCATTCCGGTTGAGCAGATCGAGCCGTGTCTCCCCCGGCCGTTGGGCGCTTCCCGCCGCGATGATGATGATGTCGGCGCCGGCGCAGTCGGCGTAGTCGCCCGCCCATACCCGCATCGGTCCGGCGAAGGCGTGGCCGTGATTCATGTCCAACGCGTCGCCGAATGCCTTGTTTCGGTTGGCGTCGATCAAGACCAGTTCCCTGGCCCTGCCCCGCAGAAAAAGGGTGTACGCCGTCGTGGCGCCTACCATGCCCGCTCCCACGATGACGATGCGTGACGGTTTCAACCTCTCTCACTCCCCTTGTGACGTCTCCCACATCATAGCACACGGTTTCCGCTCTCTTCCAGTGGTCGGGACAACGAACGAAAGAGCCGTTCCGCGGTTTCCACGGCCGCGTTGGCGCTGTTTTCGGGACGGTTGCGGGCGAGGACGGCGACGGCGTACCGCGGATTCGCTTGCGGGTAAAAGCCGGTGAACCATTGGTGCACGAGTCCGTCCCGGCCCGTCTGCGCCGTGCCCGTTTTGCCCCCGGCGCCGCCGGGAACCCCGGCCAGGCGGGAAGCGGTGCCGCGGGTCGCAGTCATCGCCATCGCCGATTTGAGCCAACGGGCGGTTCGCCCGGAAAGGAACGTATCGGGCATCGTTTGTTCCGGAAACGCGGCCATCGTCCGGCCGTTGCTCCACATGACGCGAGAAACGGCCCGCGGCGCCGGCAGCCTGCCGCCTCCCGCCGCGACGGCCGCCGTCCATTGGGCCGCCTGCAACGGCGTGATGCGAACGCTGTGCTGCCCGATCGCCGTCAGGGCCAGAACGGCCGGGTCGTCGGGCATATCGCCCGGTGCAAACAGATGACCGGCTTCTTCGCCGTCCAGTTGGGCAAAGTTCCGCAACGCCGCGAGCGGCGTCCGGAGCTCGTCCGTCCGCCAGCCCGCCGCCCGGCCGATGCCGAAACGCGCCGCGGCCTGTTCCAGCTGCCGGCGGCCGAGCCTGAGCGCCAACTCCGCAAACACCACGTTGCACGATTGCGCATACGCTTCTTCAAGGGTGACCGGGCCGTGTCCCCGGCGCGCATGACAGCGAATACGGCCCCGTTCGTGTTTGCCGGTGCAGACGAACGGCTCCCCCGGCCGGGTTGCCCCGGCGTCAAGGGCGGCCGCGGCGATGACCGTTTTGAACACCGATCCGGGCACCTCGGCGATGAGCGCCCGGTTCCGCCAACGGCCGTCCTTCGGCTCCACGTTGCCGGGATCGAAGGCGGGAGCCGAAACCATCGCCAGAACGTCGCCCGACGGCACGTCGAGCACGACGAGGGCGCCGTCGCCGATTCCCGACCCGGCGAAAGAACGCTCCGCCAGACGCTGGATGTCCAGATCCAGGGTCGCGGCGAGAACGAGCGGATAGTGGGGGTTCCCGTCGCCGGCAATTCGCTCGTCCAGTCCGCCGAGCGGTTCGCCGCCCGCCGTTCGGTAGAACGACAGCTTCGTCGATCCACGGGATTTGAGAAACGGTTCGAACGTTCGCTCCAACCCTGCTGCGCCAATCCGGTCACGACGCATGACGAATCCGATCAAATGCGCCGCAACGGGAGGATCCGAGTACCTCCTCCGGTACGGCACCACGTCGAGCCACGGAATATCCGACGCTTCGAGGGCCGCTGCCTGGTCCGGCGCCAGCGCCGCGGGTTCCCGTTCGCCGGGCCGCATCCAGAGTACGGGAGCGGAAAGGCCGGCAAGGATGCCGCGCAAACGTTCCTCCCGTTCGCCGAGCAGCCGGGCCGCCTCCCGCACGTCGTCTTCCTCCGCGTTCGCCGGCCTGAGGAGGAGCGCATGGGTCCGAAAGCCGGAGAGCGGACGGCCGCGCGCGTCGACGATCAGCCCGCGCCCTTCGTCCAACACCACGTCCGATCTTCGCTGCGCCACCGATTGCCGGACCAGGGCAGCCCCCTCTTCCGTGCCGATGGCGGGCCGGCTCTGCAACCAGAACAACCGGGCGGCGAGGACGGAAAACAACAGGGCGATGACCGCCGTCAGCCACATCATCCGTTCCAATCGCATCGATCAAGTTCACCGCAAATCGGGAGTTATTTTTTTCAGTATGCGTTTCCGCGGACAAAAAAATGCCTGTTTTTCCCTGTCGGGAAAAACAGGCGGGCCGGCTTCGTTTCGGGTCAGATCCGGAACTTGGACAACGTTTCCTTCAAATCGTTGGACAACGCCTCGAGCCCTTCGGCCAGATCGACGAGCCCTTCGCTGATGGCGAGCTGTTCATTGCTGAGGGAGGCCACTTGCTCCGACGTCGCCGACGACTGCTGCGAAACGGCGCTGACGTTGCTGATCGCTTCGGACAACGTTTGCTGGGATTGCTCCAACTGCTGGATCGATTCCGTTACGTCGTCCAGCTGCTTGATGAAATCGACCATTCGGCGCTGGACGTCCTGGAAGATTTTGTCCGCTTCCTTCACGGAGACGATCTGTTCCTGGAAGATCGGGTACGCTTCCTGCAACACGGCCACCGTTTCGTCGATTTCCGACTGGATCGATTCCGTGATTTGCGCCACGACGTCGATGGACTGGCGGGATTGTTCGGCCAGCTGGCGGATTTCGTCGGCGACCACCATGAACCCTTTGCCGGCCGCTCCCGCCCTCGCCGCTTCGATGGAGGCGTTGAGCGACAAAATGTTCGTCTGCTTGGTGACGTTGTTCAACATGTCGAGAATTTTGCGGATGGACGTGGTGCTTTCCTTCAGTCGGTCGACCTTTTCCACCATTTGGCGGGTTTTTTCTTCCGTCTGGCCGGTTTTTCGGGTCATGTCGTTCATGTAGGCGATGCCCTGTTCGCTTACCACCCGCACCTCCTGGGCGGATGCTCCCATTTGCAGGTTGGCTTCGATGACGTTTTTCATCTGGTTGCCGATGTTCACGGTCAGGTCGTTGCCCCGCTCCGCTTCCATAGCCAGCGTGGAGGCGCCGTTGGCAATTTCCACCGTGGCGACAGAAATTTCCTTCGCCGACAAGGCCGTTTTGCGCGAAGATTCCAACAGTTCGTTGGCATTGTCCAGCACCCGCTGCGCCGATTCGTTCGTTTGCTTGACGAGCTGGGTAATTTTCTCCATCATCTGGTTGAAACTGAGCCCGAGCTGGCCAAACTCGTCGCGACGGTTGAATTCGGTGCGCACGAGCAGATTGCCCTGTTCCCCTTCTTTCATGAGCCGGATGAGCACGCCGAGCGGTTTGCTGATCATGCGGACCATGAAGAAGCTCAACAATACGGCCACCAGGGCAGCCGCCAGGGTCGACAGCCAGGTCGTTCGCAAAATCGTTTTCGCTTCCGCCACCAGCGTCTCGACCGGATAGGTGCCGATCAGCGTCCAATCGGACAAGGAAATGGGACTCGACGCGATCAGCGCCTCCACCCCGTTTTGGTCGAGCCCGGTCTCCCCGTCTCCGATGTCGATGGCGGAAGGCTGCTCCAGAAGATCCGTCACGTCGTTGTACACGTAATTCCCCGCCGCGTCCACGATGGCGATGTGGTTTTTGGCTTCTTCGTTCTTCAAACCGGCAAGGGTATTCTCAATCGCGGAATATTTGATTTCGATGAACAGCACGCCGTACGTCACCGCGGTGGTGACGTCCCGCACCTTGCGGGCGATGCCGAAGCTGGGAAGGCTGTTCGTCGTGTCGAACGCGCCGTCTTTCACCGTGGACAGCCAGATCGCCTGACCGTTGCTCTCCATGCCCAGCTTGAACCAGTCCACATCCTGCAGGTTGGCATCCACCGAGGAGAACGTGCCCGTGGTGAGAAGCGTGTTGTCCTCGAGGCCGAAATGGATCGCCTTGATGTTGCCGTCGGTGATGGCCATCCCGTTGAGGCTTTGCTGCACGAGGCGCCGTGCCTCGTACCGTTCATAGTCCGTCAGGTTGGCATCCACCATGTGTCTCATTGCGGTGACGAGCTGCTGATCGACGAGGAAATCCAGGCTTTTCTGCTCGTATCGCTCCATCAGCATCTCCAGTTTGTCGCCGGCCTGCACGATGGCGGTCTGGAAACTGTCCGACACTTTGTTCTGCACGATCGTCGAAGCCGTGGAGTACGAAATGAGACCGACGACGAGCACCAAGACGACAATGGACACAAAAAATCCGACAAACAGTTTGGCGCCTACCGAACGGACGGAAAATCCGAGCACGTTTCCGGAAAGCAATCCTCCGGCCGGACGAAACGATCCCGTCCGATTGCCGGTTTTTGCTGCATTTTTTGCTGGATTTTTTGCAGGGTCTGTTGAAGGCTTTTGCTGTTCCGGCAGTTGCTGCCGATTGAGCATATGTATCACCTTCCTGACTTTCAGAAGTCCATAAACGATAATTCGACACGTCTTGTAAGTTTCCTCTTCCGGGGATTCGAACGGGAACATTTTGTTACAAAAAAAAGCCGATGTGGACCATCACGCGAGCCATTTTCGCATGATGTCCATCGGTTTGACAGGTGCTTCCGTGCGCATTCGGACTTTTTGCAACGGATGGCGCGCCGCATCGATTTTCCGCCCGGACTCATCCGCCAGTTCGGGCACCGTCATGCGGAAACGAACGCCGTCCGGGCTGAAAAATTCCACCGTCTGTCCCGGTTTGAAATGGTTGCGCTGCTCGATGAGCGCCTCTCCGGTGCTTTCGTCGTAATCGAGCACGACGCCGGCGAAATCGACCAGCATCGGTTTGTCTTCCGGTTCGTAGATATGGTCGTCCGCTCCCGGCTCATGGAAATAAAAGCCCGTGTTGAGCGGCCGGTTGGCGGCCTTGAGCAGCTCCCCGATCCATTCCCCGCGCAGTTCGTAGCCCCCGGGATCGGCGAACCAGGCGTCAATGGCTTTCCGGTAGGCGTGGACGACGGAGGCGACGTAATGAAGGCTGCGCATGCGGCCTTCGATTTTGAAGCTGTCGATGCCGGCGGCGACAAGATCCGGAATGTGTTCGATCATCCCGAGATCTTTGGCCCCCAGCGTAAACTTGTCTTCCTCCCGCTCCAGGATGCCGACGGGTCCGCCGCCCCGTTCGTACAGATCGTAGCGCCACCGGCACGACTGCACGCACCCGCCGCGATTGGAATCCCTGCCGGTAAAATGGTTGGACAGCACGCACCGGCCGGAATACGAGGAGCACATCGCGCCGTGGATGAACGTTTCGATTTCGATGTCCACCTTGTCTTTGATGAAACGGATGTCCTCCAGGCTCGCTTCCCGCGCCAGCACCACCCGGGGTAATCCTTCCTCTTTCCAAAATTGCACGGCCAGCCAGTTGAGGGTTGACTGCTGCGTGCTCAGATGGACGTCCAGGCGCGGCGCCGCCCGCCGGGCCGTTTCGATGAGGGCGGGATCGGCCGTGATGATCGCCGCGATGCCGGCGTCTTCCAGCTGGCGCAAATAATCGGCGATGCCGTCCAGATCTTCCTCGTGGGCAAAAATGTTGGTCGTCACGTATACCTTCGCCCCGTACGTTTCGGCAATCCGAACCGCTTCCCGCATTTCGTCGACGGAAAAATTGTCCGCATTGGAGCGGAGACCGTACTGCCGGCCGCCGATATAGACGGCGTCGGCTCCGTAGTGCAGGGCGTATTTCAACTTCTCCAGGCTGCCGGCCGGTGCCAACAATTCCGGTTTGTTCATGCCGACCGCTCCCTTCATGCAATGCGTCAATAGATCTGTTCCTTGAACATGAATCCGTATGAAAGCTCCCGGCGCGGGTCCTGCAGTCGCCGGATCGCCGCCAGCCATCCCGGATCGGGTTCGTAGTCGCCGGGGGAGGCATGGTATCGGTCGACGGCGGCACGGTAGACGCGGACCGCCGTTTCGTTGTATTCGGAAGACTTGAGCAAACCTTCGATCCGGAAACTGTCCACGCCGGCATCCACCAGATCGGGAACGAGGTCGAGCAGGCAAATGTCATCCGCGCTCATGATGTGGGTACCGTCCGCGTCTTCAAACACGGGGTGAAACAAATCCGGCCGCTCCTGCTCGACGGCATACAACCCCCGGGCGGGTCCGGTATCCCCGCGTTCGAGGCCGTGATGCTGCAGGTAACTTTCCACCAGATGACGGCGGGAATGGTAGATGACGGTGGCGCCGTGCACCTGCACCTCGACCTCCATGCCGACGCTTTGCCGGAAAGCGATGATTTGCTCCAGGTTCAGTTCCCGGGCAAGCACCGCCCGCACGGCTCCTTTCCCGCCCCAAAACCGGGCCGCGGCGTGGTTGGTGACGGTCATCTCGCCGTTCCAGTGCAACGGGATGGCAAGGCCGATTTGCCGCATCGCCATGACGACGGCCGGATCGCCGAACACGATGGCGTCCGGCCTGATTTTGCCGAGCTCGTGCAAATAATCCGGCAGTTCCGCCGCGAGATCATTGTCCATGATCCGGTTGACCACCGCATACACCCTGGCGCCGGACTCCCTGGCCAGCCCTGCGGCTTCCCGGAATGCCGGCAGGGGAAACTCGCCGGAAAGCCGGAGCCCGAACCGTTGTTCGCCGATGGCGACGGCATCGGCGCCAGCGCCGATCAGCCGGCGCAGCTCGTCCAGCGATCGCGGCGTTGCCAAAATTTCCGGTTTTTTTCGGTCATGAATTGTCGTGATCATTGCTCACCCGCATTCTTGGCCGTCTCGTTGCTGATGCTGATGTTGCGCTGATGCTCTTTGAACGTTTCGGCAAACAGGTGTCCGCCCGATCCGTCCTTTTTGGTCACGTAGAACAGGTGGTTCGTTTCCGCCGGGAACAGCGCCGCCTCGATGGATTTGAGGCCGGGGCTGGCGATCGGCCCGGGCGGAAGCCCTGCATTTTTGTACGTGTTGTAGGGGCTGTCGACTTCCAGGTCTTCGTACAGCAGACGCTCCTTGTGTTCCTCCAGGGCGTACTGCACCGTCGCGTCGATTTCCAGGTTCATCTTTTTGGCCAGCCGGTTGTAAATGACCGATGCGACGATGGGCCGTTCCTCGTCCAGGACGACTTCCCGTTCGATCAGGGAGGCGACGGTAAGAATGTCATGGAACGACAGTCCGGATTCCTGCAGTTTCGTCTCCCATCCGTCCGGCAGCCGCGCGAGGCGGTCACCCAGTTGCCGCACGAGGCGGAACACGATGTCGTTGGCCGAGCTGCCGGCCGGCATTTCGTACGTTTCCGGGAACAGGTAGCCTTCGAGTTTGTAGTCAAGTCCTTCCCTGTCCGCCAAAGCGCCGACGAAGGCGGGCATCGCCTTGCCCTCCGTCGCCTTCAGTTTTTCCGGATGCCGGGCCAGATCGAGGATTTCCTCCCGGTTAAGGCCCGCCGTTTCCGCAATCAGGGTTGCAATTCGCTCCACCGTCCAGCCTTCCGGAATCGTGAAGCGGATCATTTCCGGCGGCACCGTCTCGCCGTTGTTCAACATTTCGATGATGCGGGAAAGTTCCGTACCCGGCGCCACTTCGTATTCCCCGGCCTGAAAACCGCGGCCGATGTCCTTCAGCTTCAAGTAATAGGCGAACGTCGTGGCGTCCCGGATCAGGCCGTTCTTTTCCAAAATGTTGGCGATGCGCGAAGAGGAGACGCCCGACGGCACGGTGAATCGCACCGGTTCGCCGGGTTCCGGCGGCTGCAGGGAATGGGCCGCGTACAGCAGGATGCCGCCGGCCCCGCCGGCCATGAACAGGATGAGGCAAATGAACGTCCAGAACGCCATCCACCGCTTCGACCGGGCGGTCAACCGGGTTGACGGCGGCGAAGGGGGGGTTTGTCCGATTTCCATCGATTGTTCGCGGTCCACGTTTCTCCTCCCGAGAAAAAGGGCGACTTCCGTCGCCCCGGCTTCATATGGGTTGTCCTGCGGCCCGGCTTGTCATCCTGCCGCCCGGAAACCTAAGCATCTTCCTCGTCTTCCTGCTCCAGGAGCGTGTTGAACGTCTCTTCCACCATGTTCCATTCTTCCTCGTCTTCGATGGTGTAAAGTTTCAGTTCTTCGCCGTTTTCGTCTTCTTCGTAGCGGAAGGCGTACACTTCGTCGGTTTCGTCTTCGCTCTCCGTCGGCACCACCATCAAATACTTCGCGCCGGAATCTTCCACTTCGAACTTCATGACCACTTCGAATTCTTCTTCGTTGCCTTCTTCGTCCGGAATGTAGATGATTTCCGGTTCCATCGTTTGGTCGTCTGCCGCCATCGCCATGCACCTCATTTTCCGATTTTCGATTCAAGATAATGCTGCAAAATGATTGCAGCCGCCATCTTGTCGACCACTTGCTTCCGCTTTTTCCGGCTGACGTCGGCTTCGAGCAGCGTCCGTTCCGCGGACACCGTGCTCAGCCGTTCATCCCAGAGCACGACCGGCACGTCCAGCCGCTCCCGCAACCGGTCGGCGAAGGCCATGCAGATCTCGCCGCGCCGGCCGATGGTGCCGTCCATGTTTTTCGGCAAACCGACGACGACTTCCTTCACCCCGAGTTCACGGACCAGTTCGGCAATCCGGGCAAGGTCCGCCTCCGGATTCGTCCGTCCGATCACCTCGAGCGCCTGCGCCGTCCAGCCGAATTCGTCGCTGACGGCCACCCCGATCCGCCTGTCGCCATAGTCGAGTCCGAGCCTTCTCATGTTATCCTTCCCAAGAAGGCCGATGGAAAACCATCGGCCTTTCGTTTAGTCTTTGCGATGCAGCTGCAAATACGATTTGACCAGCTCTTCGATCAATTCATCGCGTTCCCGTTTGCGGATGAGGCTTCTGGCGTTGTTGTGGCGGGGGATGTAGGCCGGATCGCCGGAGAGCAGATAACCGACGATCTGGTTGATCGGGTTGTACCCTTTCTCCTTGAGGGCGTCATAGACGGTCAAAAGCACCTCGTTCGGTGATGTTTCCACATCATCGAGCCTGACATCAAATTTCATCGTTTTGTCAAACGGATCCATCACCGCGCACCTCCCGCACCATTGGCGTCAATCATTTCCTTCATTTTACACGAAAACGGCGATTTAATCTAACGTTTCTTTTGCCGTCAGGATTCGTTCCCCGAGTTGCAGCGCTTCCTCCAGCTTGCCCGGATCTTTGCCGCCGGCCTGGGCCATGTCGGGGCGCCCGCCGCCGCCGCCCCCGCAGACGGCTGCCACCCGTTTGATGAGCTGGCCTGCGTGGTACCCTCGCTCCACCAGATCCGGCGTCACGGCCGCAATCAGTTGCACTTTGCCTTCATGGACCGAACCGAGCAGCAGGGCCACGGACCCGAGCTTCGCCTTGATGCCGTCGGCCATGTTGCGAAGCGCCTCCATGCCGCCGGCTTCCACCCGGGCGACGAGGACGTTGATGCCGTCAACGCTTTGCACCCGTTCGGTCAGGGAATCGGCCTCCCGCTTGCTCAAGCGGGCCGCGAGGGATTCCTTCTCGCGGGCGAGCTCGCGCATTTCGCCCAGCAACCCTTCGATGCGCCGCGGCAACTCCGCCGGCTGCGTCTTGAGCAGGGCGGCGCTTTCCGCAAGCACATTCAGCCCTTCTTCCATGTATCGGAACGCATGGCGCCCGGTCAGCGCTTCGATGCGCCGCACGCCGGAGCCGATGCCGCTTTCGCTGACGATTTTGAACAACCCGATTTCCCGGGTGTTTCGCACGTGGCATCCGCCGCACAATTCCAGGCTGTAGTCGCCGATGCCGACAACCCGGACGATGTCGCCGTATTTTTCGCCGAACAGCGCCATGGCGCCCATCGCCTTCGCTTCCGAGAGCGGCATGTGGCGGATGGAGAGATCCGTGCCGAGCCACACCTGTTCGTTGACCCGGCGTTCCACGTCCTTCAGCTCTTCCGCCGTCAAGGGACCGAAGTGCGAGAAGTCGAAGCGGAGCCGCTCCGGCTCCACGAGGGAACCTGCCTGGTTGACGTGTTCGCCCAGCACTTCCTTGAGCGCCTTGTGCAGCAAATGGGTCGCCGTATGGTTTTTGATCGTGTCTTCCCGAAGTCCCCGGTCGACCTCCGCCGTTACCTTGTCGCCGACGCGGAACGTGCCTTCGGTGATCTCCACGTGCATGACATGCTGGCCGTGGGGCGCCTTGCTCACGTCTTTGACCGCGGCCAGCGCCCCGTCTTTCCGGATCGTGCCCAGGTCGCTCACCTGGCCCCCGCTTTCGGCATAGAAGGGCGTCCGGTCCAAAATGAACTGCGCCGGTTTGCCGGCGGCGGCCAGATCCACCATCCGGTCGTCCTGCACGATGGCGATGACGTTCGCGGAAGTTACCAATTCATTATATCCAACAAATTCGCTTTTAACCGCAAAGTCGGCAAGGGGGCCGCCTTGCGCCTGCATGCTTCCGGCTTCGGCGCGGGCCGCGCGGGCACGCGTTTTTTGCGCTTCCATGGCCGCTTCAAACCCTTCCTGGTCGACGGCCATGCCCGATTCGGCGGCGAAATCGACGGTCAGGTCGAGGGGGAAGCCGTACGTGTCATACAGCCGGAAAGCGTCTTCCCCGCTGATGGCGTCTTTGCCTTCCGCCCTGGCTTTCTCGATCATCCGCGCCAAAATGTGCAGCCCTTCGCCGAGCGTTTCGTGGAACCGCTCTTCCTCGGTGCGGATCACCCGCTCGATGAACTCCCGCTTCTCCACCACTTCCGGATAATACACGCCCATGATATCGCCGACGGTTTTCACCAGCCGGTACATGAACGGTTCGTCGATGCCGATCACCTTCCCGTACCGCACGGCGCGGCGCAGCAAACGCCGGATGACGTAACCGCGCCCTTCGTTGCCCGGCAGCACGCCGTCACCGACGGCGAAGGTAACGGCCCGAATGTGGTCCGCGATTACCTTCAGGGCGACATCCGTCTCTTCCTTCTCCTTGTACCGGACGCCGGCGATGGCGCACGTCTGCTGGATGATCGGCTGGAACAGGTCGGTGTCGAAGTTGGAATCCGCGTTTTGCAGGACGGCCGCAAACCGTTCCAGGCCGGCGCCGGTGTCGATGTTCTTGTTCGGCAGCGGCGTGTACGAACCGTCCTTGTTGTGGTTGAACTGCGAAAAGACGTTGTTCCACACTTCCAGGAAACGTTCGTTTTCTCCGCCGGGATAGCATTCCGGATCGGACAGGTCGCCGTACGCTTCACCGCGGTCGTAGAAAATTTCCGTGCAGGGGCCGCACGGGCCTTCCCCGATGTCCCAGAAGTTGTCTTCCAGTTTGTAGATCCGCTCTTTCGGCAAGCCGATTTTTTCATGCCAGAGCCGGAACGCTTCCTCGTCTTCCGGATGAATCGTCACCGACAGCCGGTTTGGATCGAGTCCGAGCCACTTCGGATCCGTCAGGAATTCCCAGCTCCACGTGATCGCTTCTTCTTTGAAATAGTCGCCGATCGAAAAGTTGCCGAGCATCTCGAAAAACGTATGGTGCCGGCGTGTTTTTCCCACGTTTTCGATGTCGTTGGTGCGGATGCACTTCTGCGCATTGGCAATGCGCGGGTTTTCCGGCTTGATGCGCCCGTCGAAATACGGTTTGAGGGGCGCCATGCCGGCGTTGATCCACAAGAGAGACGGATCGTTGTAAGGCACGAGCGGGGCGCTCGGTTCGATTTTATGTTGCTTTGACGCGAAGAAGTCCAGCCATTTTTGCCGAATTTCACTCGATTTCATCCATACCCATCCCCTTTTGTTTGCCGATCGGTGTTGCCTCCGCAGCCGGCGATTGCGCCGTTTGCGGACCGCTTGCCGCTTCAGGCGGCCATTCACGAAAAAAACGCCCAACAAACAGGGACGAAAACTCGCGGTACCACCCTGCTTATTAAGCGTTTCGCACGATGCCGAAACGTTAATCGCTCGCATGGCCGATAACGGGGCCAACCGGTGAAGTTCGTCCACGCTCCGCAGCCGGCTTCGGCCGTCCCTTGTCCCGCGGACTCTTCCAGCCTCCGTCCGTGCGGCTTGTCCGGCCGCGCGGGCGGGGAGTCCCGCTCTCTGGTTGACGGTTGACGGCTTACTCTTGCTGCATGCGGGATGCCGCCGCGGGCGCCGCCCGGTCATCATCCCTGCGCTTGTCGTTATGAAAACCACTAAAAATTATACCCGGGCCTTTCGACAGTGTCAAACCGATTCATGCTCCCGGAACTTCGCCCGGAAAACCGCCGCATGCTGCACGATCACCTTGAGCACGACATAGGCGGGCACCGCCAAAATGAGGCCGATGATGCCGAACGCCTCTCCTCCCACCAGGACGACGAAAATGATCACGAGCGGATGCATCTGCAATTTGCGTCCCACCACAAGCGGCGAGATGACGTTGCCTTCCAGCACCTGCACCGCCAGGTTGACTGCAGCGGCCAGCAGCACCATCCGGAGCGATTCGGTGGAAGCGACGAGAAGGGCCGGCGCCGCGCCGAAAAAGGGCCCGAGATACGGAATGATGTTGAACAGCGCCACGATGCCCGCCAGAAGCAGGGGAAGCTCCAGCCCGATCAGCCAGTAGCCGACGTAGGCCATGATCCCGATGATCAGGCAGACGGTGAACTGCCCGCGCACGTAGTTGCCCAGCGCCTCGTCGATTTCCTTCAGCATCGTCACCGCATCCCGCCGGTATCGTTCCGGCACGAAGGTGAGCGCCGCCCTTTCGATCATCTGGTAGTCCTTCAGCATGTAGAACGCGAGAAACGGCACGATGAAGGCGGCGAACAGGATGTCGAGGGTTTCCCCGATTCCGCCGGCCAGGTTGCCGATGAACCGGGCGACGCCGTCCTCCGCTCGCCGGATGGCGCCCGCGATCCCGTCCCGGACGGAATCGGGCACCGAACGGTTGTTTTTGACGTCGTCCACGAAGTCCTGCGCCTTCATCGTCAAACCCGGCAACCGTTCGTTCAATTCCCGCACCTGTTCGGCGAACATCGGCACCAGGTTGGCGAGCACGACCGCCACGCAGGCTATGAACACTGCATAAATGATCAGCACCGCCGCGCTACGGGGCACCTTGCGGCGGGTCAGAAGCCCGACGACCGGATGCAGCACGTAGGAGATGATCACCGCAAAGAAAAAAGGCGCCAGCACCTTCTCGCACAGCGACCAGAAAGCCGACAGCACCGGCCGGATCAGCACGAGCAAATGGATGGCGGCGAGCAACAGAAGGGCCGTCACCAGCCAAAACAGCACCCGTCTTCTCGTCAACCGGTTCATCCGCCCACCCCTTCGGCCGAATGTTTCTTCCGACTAGTATGCGTCCGAACCGGGCCGCTTCATCCGAAAAAAAACCGGCCTTCCGGCCGGGGTGCGTTCGGGATGCCCAGCGCGGCGGCGGCCCGGGGGCGGGCCGGCATCAACCGAGCTGGATTTGTTGGGATACTTCTTCCTGCTCAAAAAACAGATCGTCCAGGGAACTGAGCGTTCCGTCTTCTTCGACCTGAAACACGGAAACCTTGTCTCCGCTTACGCTCCACTCGATGAAACAGCTCCAGCAGTAAAACTGGTGGGAACCGATCTTTCCGATGTCTTTGGACTGACAGTTCGGACACGTATGCACGTTGGATCACCCTATTCTTTCTGTCGGTTAAAAACGTCTTCCTATCCTACTTTTTCCGGATGCGGGCCGGTTTATACCAGGATCTGCATCCGTTCCTGACTATGGGTTACGCAGCCGCTGCAAAAGGGTTCCCGCGATTTGTGCGGCCTGCACGATCTCCTCCATGTCCGTGGACGGGCCGAAGCTGAACCGGATGGCGCTCTTGACCCGTTCGGGAGGAAGCCCCATGGCCGCAAGCACGTGGGAATCCTCAAGGGAACCGGACGTGCAGGCCGATCCGGCGGAAGCGGCCACTCCCGCAAGATCCAGGTTGAACAGCATGGTTTCTCTGTCGATTCCGGGAAAACTGACATTCAGGATGGAGGGCATTTGCAGGGCGGAATCCGGATGCCCGTTGACGACGAAGGGCGCATCGCCCGCCGCCTCGCCGAGCGCGGAGAGAAAACGTTCCCTCAGCTCAAGCATGCGCGCGCGTTTCGCTTCCGGTTCGGCGACGGCCAATTCCACCGCCTTGGCGAAACCGGCCGCGGCGGCGACGTTCTCCGTGCCGGGGCGGCGCTTCCGTTCCTGGTTGCCGCCGTGAAGCAAAGGCGCCAAAAGCGTGCCGTTCCGGCAATAAAGCAGGCCGATCCCCTTCGGGCCGCCGATTTTGTGCGCCGAAAAGCTCATCAAATCGACGGGCAGATCGGCGAGTCGAACGGAAAAGAATCCGAGGGCCTGCACGGCGTCGACATGCATCACGGCCCCCGCTTCCCGTGCGGCTTGGCCGATCTCCGCCACGGGCTGGATGACCCCCGTTTCGTTGTTGACCCACATGATGCTGACGAGGGCGGTATCCGGACGGATGGCGCGCACCGCTTCACCGGCGTCGATTCGTCCGTTTTCGCCGGGTTTCAGGTAGGTCACCCGGAACCCTTCCCGTTCCAGCGCCCGGAAAGCGTTCAGCACCGCATGGTGCTCGATGGCCGAAGTGACGAGATGGGTTTTCCCCTTCTCCTTCATCGCCCGGGCTGCGCCGAAAATGGCCAGGTTGTCGCTTTCCGTTCCGCTTCCGGCGAAAACCAGTTCGGAAGGGGCGGCGCCGAGCCGGCCGGCGATGGCGTCCCTCGATCGCGTGAGTGCCTGGCGCGCCTTCCGCCCGAACCCGTGCAGGCTGGACGGATTGCCAAACACGTCCGCCAGGCAGGGCAACATCGCGTCAAGCACCGCGGGATGCAACGGCGTTGTTGCAGCATGGTCCAGGTATATGGCGGTCATGGACGGACCTCTTTCGTCAAATGTAAAACATGTATCCTTCCGATTCCTGGCCGCCCTCGAAGTGGATCAAATCCGACAGGGTGGTGGAGTCCAGCACGGCGGCGATGCTGTCGCGGATGCGAATCCACAGATCGCGCTTGGCCGGATCGTCTTCTTCCGTAAAGTCGACCGGGCTGATCGGCCCCTCCAGAATGCGGATGATCTTCCCGGCCGTAACGCTCTGCGGATCATGCGGCAACACGTACCCGCCGTACGCGCCGCGGATGCTTTTGACGAGTCCCGCATTGCGCAGCGGGGAAATCAGTTGCTCCAGATAATGTTCGGACAAACCGTGTTTTTCCGCGATGCTTTTCAAGGAAACGGGACCTTCCCCGTACGATCTGGCAAGCTCCATCATGATGGTCAGGCCGTAGCGGCCTTTGGTGGAAATTTTCAATCTTGCTGCACCTCATTACCCGTTTTCGGCCATTCCTCTGTCAGCCGTCATTCCTTTGCCTTCATCATTGTTTCCAGGCAAACAACGCCGCAATCCTTGAATTCCCATACTTATTATATGTTATCATATGGTTTCTTGTTATGAAACAAAAAAGTTGTATAATGAGATGAACAAACTGTCTCATTTTACAGAAAAGGAATGAACGATCGTGATCGAAACGGGTGCCCGCGTCGTCGTCGGCATGTCCGGCGGCGTCGATTCCTCGGTGGCGGCCCTTTTGCTCAAACAACAAGGGTACGAGGTCATCGGCATTTTCATGAAAAACTGGGACGATACCGACGAGTTTGGCCGCTGCACGGCGGAAGAAGACGCCGAAGACGTGCGCCGGGTGTGCGACCAGATCGACATCCCGTGTTATACGGTCAATTTCGAGAAGCAATATTACGAAAAGGTGTTCGAATATTTCCTCGACGAATATCGCCGCGGACGGACGCCGAACCCGGACGTCATGTGCAACCGGGAAATCAAGTTCGGTGAATTTCTCGCCAAGGCGCTCGATCTCGGGGCCGATTATTTGGCGACGGGCCATTATGCCCGTCTGGACCGGACCGCCAACGGGCGAGTCCGGCTGCTGCGCGCGGTTGACGCGAACAAGGACCAGACGTATTTCCTGAACGCCCTCACCCAGCAGCAACTAAGCAGGGCGATATTCCCGATCGGCCACCTGAGCAAGCCGCAGGTGCGCCAAATCGCCCTGGAGGCCGGCCTGGCCACCGCCCGCAAAAAGGACAGCACCGGCATTTGTTTCATCGGCGAGCGGAACTTCCGGGAATTCCTGAGCCGGTATTTGCCCGCCCAACCGGGCGAAATGCGCACGCCGGAAGGGGAAGTGAAGGGCATGCACCACGGCCTCATGTACTACACCCTCGGCCAGCGGCAAGGACTCGGCATCGGCGGATCCGGCAACGGCAAGCCGTGGTTCGTCGCCGACAAAGACCTGGAAAACAACGTGCTCATCGTCGTGCAGGGCGAGGACCATCCGCTGCTGTACTCGGTGAGCCTGGTGGCCAGCGGCGTGAACTGGATCGACGGACGGTCCGTGGCGATCGGCGAATCGCTGCGCTGCACCGCCAAGTTCCGTTACCGCCAGCCGGACCAGGGCGTGCGGGTGACGCGGATGGACGAGGAAAACTGGCTCGTCGAATTCGACGTGCCGCAGAAAGCCGTCACCCCGGGCCAGGTGGTCGTGTTTTACGACAGCGAAGAATGTCTCGGCGGGGGGACGATCGAGATCGTCAACCGTTCCTGATCGATGCACAAAACCCCGGTCCGCGAGACGGACCGGGGTTTTGTGTGCGTGATGTTCCATTCCGATGCAAGAAAGGGGATGACGGCCTTCCGCATTCGTTCTCTGTCCTGCACCGTTTTTCGGCAAGATGACGCGGCAATTGCGCCCCGTCAAGAGACGCCGGATCACGCCAACCGGTCGGGCCAGCGCAACACGCCGCCTTTCAGGTTGTATATCGGAGCATGGCCGTTCTTTGCCAGCCGTTTCGCGGCCATTTTGCTGCGCATTCCGCTCTGGCAGTACAGGAAAACCGGCCGGTCGCCCGGAATGTCCTTCGCAAGGGCGTCAAACCGCGACAAAGGCATGTTGACCGCTTTCGGAATATGCCCTGCCCGATATTCCGCCTGTTCCCGCACATCGACGAGCAGGCCGTTTTTTTCCGCCAGCCACTTTTCACGAAACGCCTCCGCGGAAAGATCCGTCACCCCCTTGACGGGGACAAAAGGCCGAACGGCCAAAAAAGCGACTGCGATAACCGGCACCAGGACGACAACCCATTCCATCCCTGACATGTTGCTCTTCCTCCCGTTCGGGTTAACGGCTCTTGATCAGCAGTTCGACGGCTTCCTGCACCAACCGGGAACGTTCCTTGCTGCCCGGATCCTGTTCCAGCAGGCATTGCTCCAGGTTGGCGGCCACGATGATGGCGATCGAACGGTCCACCGCGCTGCGGATCGCCGAAAGCTGGGTCACCACCTCTTTGCACGGCGCTTCCCGTTCCATCATGTTCAGCACGCCCCGAATCTGCCCTTCGATCCGCCTCAACCGTTTGCGAATCCCGTCATCGTACATGCCGCTCATGTCCTTTCCGGATCACCGCCGCCAAGCGGTTTCTCCCGGTATGCGGGCATGCCCGTTTCAATTTCACCGGTCCACAGGCTCATGCCGCCCGCCACGTTGGTGGCGTCCCACCCCATCGCCGAAAGATATTGAACCGCTGCGGCGCTCCTTCCGCCGCTCAGGCAGATGACGTACCACGGCTTGTTTTTGTCGATTTCATCGGTCTTGACCGGGATCAGGCCGACGGGGATATTCAGCGCGCCGGGAATGTGTCCCTCCCGGAATTCGTGGGTTTCCCGCACGTCCAAAATGTTCGGCGCTTCGCCGGATTCCATCATGTTTTTCAGTTCGAATGCGGATATTTCCTTGATCATCAAGCGGATACCATCCTTCCGACCCGTATCGTTCAGGCGTAAAGATTCATCATGTTCATCAGGCTTTCCTTCGACTGGAGACCGACAACGGTTGCCACGGCAGTTCCGTTTTTGAACAGTTTCAGCGTCGGAATGCCCCGGATATTCATTTCCCGGGCGATGTCCGGATTGTCGTCCACGTTCAGTTTGGCGACGATCGCCCGGTCCCCGGCCGCGGCGGCCACCTCGTCCAAAATCGGCGCAATCATCCGGCACGGCATACACCAGGGCGCCCAGAAGTCAACAAGCACGGGCTTGTCGGACTGGATCACCTGGTGAAAGGATCGGGAATCGACATGCAAGACCCCCATCGATTTCAACCTCCTTTCTGTGCACTGGTCGGCGAGTTTCATGTACCCATACCCGTATGGGTATATTGTATACAAGAAAGAAGACGGCTGTCAAGCCGCCGTTTTCAGTCCTTTTTCCTGCGGCGGAGCTGATTGGCGCGAATGCGCTCTTCCATCCCCTGCTCCGTCGCTTCGTAAAAAGACGCATCCTTCAGCTCGTCGGGCAAATATTGCTGTTCCACGTAATGCCCGGGATAGTCGTGGGGATATTTGTAACCGGTGTGGCCGAGCTGTTTCGCCCCGGCATAATGGGCGTCGCGCAGATGGTGCGGCACTTCGGCCCGGCGCACCCGCTCGATGGCCGCCATGCTCCGTTCGATGGCGCTCGCGACGGCGTTCGATTTCGGGCTTTCCACCGCAAACAGGATCGCCTGGGCGATGTTGTACTTCGCTTCCGGCCAGCCGATGCGGCGGTACGCCTCGTGGGCGGCGACAGCCTGCAACATCGCCTGGGGGTTGGCCAGTCCGATGTCTTCGCTGCAGGCCACGATGAGCCGGCGCAGGAACACCATCGGATCCATGCCGAGTTTTTCGACGGCGTACAAAAACCAGAACAGGGCGGCGTCGCTGGAACCCCGCACGCTTTTGTGAAACGCCGACAACACGTCATACTGGGTCGACTCGTCGGCTTTCACCGTCGGGCGGCGGATCGATTCCTCCGCTTCCTTCAGCGTCACCCGCACGGTACCGTCCGCATCGGGCGGCGTCGTCAGCACCGCCAGTTCGAGGGCGCCGAGCGCCCGACGGATGTCCCCGCCCGCCACCTTCGCGATGTGCAGAAGCGCTTCTTCCGCCACCTCGGACCGGATGCCGCCAAGCCCCCGCTCCGCGTCAGCCAAGGCACGCCGCAATGCCTCCAGCACGTGCTCTTCCCGCACGTGCTCCAATTGAAACAGCGTGGACCGGGACAGCAAAGCGCCGTTCACGTAGTGGAACGGATTTTCCGTGGTTGCGCCGATGAACACGACGAGGCCCTGCTCGACGGCGGGAAGCAGCGAGTCCTGCCGGGCAGTGTTGAAACGATGCACCTCGTCCAGGAACAGGATCGTCTTCTTCCCGTACAGATCCATGTTGTCCCGCGCCCTGTCGATCACGTCGCGCACGTCTTTCACCGAAGCATCCACCGCGTTGAGCCGCACGAAATCACTGTTCGTCTGCAGGGAGATGATGTGCGCCAACGTCGTTTTTCCCGTGCCGGGGGGCCCGTACAGGATGATCGACGTGACCCGGTCCGCTTCGATCATGCGGCGCAGCAGCTTCCCCTTGCCCACCAGATGCTCCTGGCCGATGAATTCATCCAGGGTGCGCGGCCGCATGCGATCCGCCAGGGGCGCCCGACGTTCCCGCTCCCCGGCTGCCGCCGAAAACAAATCCATCTCCATCGCTCTCACGCTCCGCACAAAAGGAAAAGTTTACAGTCCGCCGCAGCGGACCGCAAACTTTCCGTCCTCGTCATGATTTCACTATACTGCACCGCCGCCGGGTTTGTCGAATGCGCCGCTTGCGGCGGTTCGGCTGCGCGTCCCGCAACGGCCGGCGGACCGGCGGGCCGAACCGCAATTTCCCTCTGCCCGGCTTCGCCCGGCGTCTTCCGGCGTTTCGCGCCGCGTCCTGCCGGACATGCGGTTTGCCGCCCGCCGGATCAATGCGGCACCCGCGGCACGACGACGCCATGCTTGTCCAAAATGTCCCGCACCACGACGCCTGCCATGATCAGTCCTGCCACGGACGGCACGAAGGCGTTGCTGGACGGCGGCATTTGCGCCTTGCGGATGGCGGGGGCGTGATCCGGCACGATCGCCTGCGTCACGTCTTCCCGGGGTTTGATCGGCGGTTCCGTGGAAAACACCACCTTGACGCCTTTCGCGATGCCGTCTTTGCGCAGCTTTCTGCGGATGACCTTGGCGATCGGATCGACGCTCGTTTCGGAAATGTCCGCCACCCGGAACCGGGTCGGGTCCATTTTGTTGGCCGCGCCCATGCTCGAAATGACCGGAATGCCGCGACTGAGGCATTCCTTGATCAGATGGATTTTGTACGTGATCGTATCCGAGGCGTCCAGAAAATAGTGGATCGGTGCATGGGCGAAAACCTGCTCGCACGTTTCTTCCGTATAGAACATTTTCAGCGAGACGACTTCGCATGCCGGATTGATTTGGCGGATCCGCTCCTTCATCAAATCGGCCTTCGGCTGGCCGACGGTGGAAAGAAGCGCATGGATTTGCCGGTTGATGTTGGTGATGTCCACCACGTCTTTGTCGATCAGGATGAGCCGTCCGATGCCGGAGCGGGCCAGCGCCTCCGCCGCGAAGGAGCCGACGCCGCCGATGCCGAGCACGGCCGCCGTGCTTTGCTTCATCGCGGCAAGGCCTTCCGTGCCGATGGCCAGCTCATTGCGCGAAAACTGATGCAACACGTTTCGATGTTCCTCCTCCGATGATGGCCGGATTTCGCGTCAAACTTCCGCCCGCCGCGCCAGCCGGATCGACAGTTCCTCGAGCTGCTTGAAGTCGACGGGCGACGGCGCCTCCATGAGCAGGTCGGTGGCGCTGGCCGTTTTCGGAAACGCGATCGTTTCCCGCAGGTTGTTGCGGCCGGAAAGCAGCATGATGAGCCGGTCGAAACCGAAGGCGATGCCGCCGTGCGGCGGCGTGCCGTATTCGAACGCTTCCAGCAGGAAACCGAATTTGTTGCGGGCTTCTTCCGGGCTGAACCCGAGCGCCTGGAACATTTTTTCCTGCACGTCGCGTTTGTAGATCCGCATGGATCCGCCGCCCACTTCATAGCCGTTCAGCACCAGGTCGTAAGCCTGGGCGCGGATTTTGCCCGGATCGCTGTCGAACAGGGCCACGTCCTCGTCCACGGGACGGGTGAACGGATGGTGGAGGGCCACATACCGTTTTTGCTCTTCGTCATACTCCAGAAGCGGGAAATCGACGACCCAGGCGAACTTGTATTCGCTCTCGTTGATCAGGCCGAGGTCGCGGCCGATTTTGAGCCGCAGGTTGCCGAGCACGTCGGCGACCACCTTCGGCTTGTCGGCGGAGAACAGGAGCAGGTCGCCTTCTTCCGCGCCGAGGCGCTCGCGCAGCGCCTCCACTTCGCCTTCCTTGAAAAATTTCACGATCGGCCCGCGGAATTCGCCTTCCTTCACCTGGATCCAGGCCAGCCCTTTGGCGCCGAACCGTTTGGCGAACGGCTCCAGCTCGTCGATTTTGCTGCGCGGCCAGTTGCCGCAGCCTTTGGCGTTGATCGCCTTCACCTGGCCGCCCTTCGACGCCACCGTGTTGAACACCTGGACGCCGCTGTTGGCCGCCAGATCGGTCACGTCCACCAGTTCCAGGCCGAACCGCAAGTCCGGTTTGTCCGAACCGTATTTGCCCATCGCTTCGGCGTACGTCAGACGCTGGAACGGCGTTTCGACGCGAACGCCGATCGTCTCCGCGAACAGGCGGGCGATCATCCGTTCCATCATTTCGAGCAGCTGGTCGCGGGTCATGAACGACACTTCGATGTCCACCTGGGTGAACTCCGGCTGCCGGTCGGCCCGCAAATCTTCGTCCCGGAAGCAACGGGCGATCTGGTAATACCGTTCCATGCCGCTGACCATCAGGAGCTGTTTGTAAATTTGCGGCGACTGCGGCAGGGCGAAAAATTCGCCCGGATGGACGCGGCTCGGCACCAGGTAATCCCGGGCGCCTTCCGGCGTGCTTTTGGTCAGGATCGGCGTTTCGATTTCGACAAATCCTTCGTTGTCGAGGAAATCGCGGATCAGTTTCGCCGCCTTCGAGCGGAGCATCAGCGTCTGCTGCATTTCCGGCCGGCGCAAATCCAGATAGCGGTATTTCAGACGGAGCATTTCGTCCGTATCGATTCCGTCTTCGATGAAAAAGGGCGGATTTTTCGCCGTATTGAGCACTTCCAGTTCCTGCACCCGCACCTCGATGTCGCCCGTCGCCAGGTTCGGGTTGACGGTTTCCGGATCCCGTTCGACCACCGTGCCGCGCACGCCCAGCACATATTCGTTGCGGGCTTTGTCACCCAGATCGAAGGCTTCCTTCGAAATGTCCTGGTCAAACACGATTTGCACGATTCCGCTGCGGTCCCGCAAATCGATGAAGATGACGCCGCCCAAATCCCGCCGGCGCTGCAGCCATCCGTTCAGGATAACCTCCTTGCCGACATCCGCTTTGGTGAGCGCACCGCAATTGTGGGTTTTCAACAGCATGTGTCCCGACTCCCTTCGCTCAATCCTGTCATTCGTTCACGTCAATCTTTGATCAGAATGTGCTTGCTATCTTCATTCCTTGTCCGGCCGATGTTGATCCGGTTTTCCAGCTGTTTCGGAAAATCGGCCAACGGCACGGATTCCTGCCCGCCCGTCGCCAAATTTTTCAGGGTAACGGTGCCCGCCGCCAGTTCATCCTCGCCGAGGATGGCGGCGTATTTCGCCCGATGGCGGTCGGCCGCCTTGAGCTGCCCCTTCATTTTGCGCCCGAGGTAATCCATTTCCGCCGCGATGCCCTGCCGCCTGAGGGTGAGCAGCCATTTGGGCAGCGCCTGTTGCGCCGCCTCTCCCATCGCCACCAGAAACACGTCGACGGTCCGTGCATCAGGCGTTTCGGCCTGCTGGGCTTCCAGCAACAGCAGGGCGCGCTCCAGGCCGATGCCGAGCCCGATGCCCGGCTGGTCCGGGCCGCCGATGTCCGCCACAAGCCCGTTGTAGCGGCCGCCGCCACCGATCGTGTCGATGGCGCCGATGCCCGCCGCTTTGTATTCAAAGGCGGTATGGGTATAGTAATCGAGCCCGCGGACGAGCCGGTGGTTGATCCGGAACGGGATGTCCATTTCCATCAAGTACTTTTTCACTTGTTCAAAATGGTCCCGGCACGCCTCATCCAGGCTGTCCAGGATGGATGGCGCCTCCGCAAAGCGGGCCTGGTCCGTCTTGCAATCGAGCACCCGCAGCGGATTGCGGTCCATCCGCCGCCGGCAGTCGTCGCACAGCTCGTCCTTCATCGGTTCGAGAAACGCCAGCAGTTTGGCGCGAAACGCCGCGCGGATTTCCGGAGTGCCGACGGAATTGATTTCCACCGTCACGTCCCGGATGCCGGCCTCCCGGAAAAATTCATAGCCGAGAGCGATCACTTCGGCGTCGAGGGCGGGATCCGCGGAGCCGATCGCTTCCACGCCGAACTGGTGAAACTGCCGCTGCCGGCCGGCCTGGGACCGTTCATAACGAAACATCGGGCCGATGTAGAACAGCTTGTGTACGTCCTGATCGGCATACAACTTGTTTTCCACATAGGAACGGACGACGCCCGCCGTCCCTTCCGGGCGCAGCGTCATGCTGCGGCCGCTTTTGTCCGGGAACGTGTACATTTCTTTCTCCACGATGTCCGTCGTTTCGCCGACGCCGCGGCGGAACAGCTCCGTCTGCTCGAAGATCGGCGTGCGGATTTCCCGGTAATTGAACCTCGCGCACAAATCCCGCGCCTTCTCCTCGAGGTGCCGCCATTTTTCCACGGTGCCGGGCAACAAATCCTCGGTGCCTTTCGGTTTTTGAAATGCGCACATATCCACCCCTCCTCCAACTGAAAAATCCCCCGCCCAGGACGTTGTTTGCCTGGGACGAGGGATTGTCTGTCACAATCACACCCGCGGTGCCACCCGCATTCGAAACCGATCGTTGTCGCCGCAGCCCGGCAGCATCCGGTCGTTCCGGAATCCCCGGCCGAAGGCCGGCCCGATGTCCGTCATCCGGCAACCTTCGCAAGCGGCAAACATGGCTGCCGCCCGACGGCCAACACGGTTTCGCTCTCTTGCGCGGATAACGCCCGCTTCGCGCCTGCGGCTACTTGCCCCGTCCGTGCGTCCGGCCGCCCATCAGGCTGCCTGTCCGGCCCGTCGACGCGGCCGGTCGACCGCACCGCACACGAAACGCGGGGTTCACCGCAAGTTCTCCGGGAGGTTCTTCATCCGGTCATCGGCGGGAAGCTCGCAGCCGAAGGCTTCCCTCTCTGGGGCTTCTGGGTCCGGATTACTGCATCCCATCGTCGAATCGTCTTTTTCATTAGTCACGATTGTAATATCAAGCGACGGCAAAAGTCAAGCCGGCCGGGCCTGCGCCGGGAAACGGG
>Ga0310829_1000170_pt1 | contig 85152 bp, 66 predicted proteins | sample WT_ome_4_FD_202244 | JGI IMG/M metagenome (GOLD analysis project Ga0310829, IMG submission 202244) | Sorghum-adapted microbial communities enriched on wild type (WT) sorghum from Joint BioEnergy Institute, Emeryville, California, United... ...
ACGTAGTGCGGACGGACGTAGTAGCCACCGCCTGAGAGCTCGGCGAACGTCCGGAGCAGGCGTTTGCCGGTCGGTGTGTAGGTCCAGTTGATCTCGTCGTACCCGATGCTTTCCCAGATCCGGGTGAGGGGTCCCTGGGTGGCGGACGCGTCAACGTCCACGTGCGCCCGTTCCACGTGTGGCGCATGGGGATCGCTGGGGGCAGCCGGCGGGAAGGGCCCCAAGGTGACTCGGCTGACGTGGGCCGCGGCCGTGTCGGTGCTCTGTGTCATGGGCAGCCTCAACTTCCCTCGGTCGTGAGGCACTTCCGGGTTGGAGCGAGGTCCCGCGAGCGAGGGAGAGCACCCCCGTCGACCCTGGCGGCGGGTATTGGGCCATGAGTGTCTCCTGTTACCAGGAAACTGTCAATGACAAATTGTTTTTGTTGTACAATCTCGGTCAGCTCCGCTGGAGTGTTCGCTTGGTTTCGGTACGTGTTCCCTGGAGGAGGTGGTCCGTGGCTGAGGGCATCTCGCCCCTGCCGTCGCAGCGCCCTCTCGGCGAGCTCGTGACCGACGTGCTCCGCGAGATGATCATGAAGGGCAGGTTCAAGCCTGGCCAGCACCTCAAGGAGTCCGAGCTGGCGAACGCGCTCCAGGTGAGCCGCGGTCCCGTCCGGCAGGCCCTGGCGCGCCTCGAGGTGGAGGGGTACGTCGAGCTACGCCGGCACCGGGGGGCGTTCGTCAGCACGCTGACCAAGGCGGATATCGAGGAGGTGCACACCCTCCGGGGTGCCATCGAGCGGCTGGCCGCCAGCCGTGCCTGCACCCGAATGCAGGGGCAGGGGTTCGCCGAGATGGATGCCGTGCTGGAGTCGATGAAGCGCGTGGACAAGAAGATCGATCCGGACGACGCGGCCCTCCTCGACCTCCGGTTCCACGACATCATCTACGCCTACTGTGACCACAGCCGAGTGCAGCGGGTCTGGTCGTCTCTTCGCGGTCAGGTGATGGCCTACCTCCGCGCCCGCAACGCCTGCTTCCCGGACTTCCTCGAGGTGGGCTACATCGAGCACCTCGAGCTGCGCGACGCGCTGGCCTTGGGCGACCCGCAGGTCGCGCAGGACGCCATCGACAAGCACATCAGTGGCGCATACGAGCGGCTGAAGCGACTCAACCTCCCCGACCGGTGAGCACGGGCAGCGGTTCGCACCAGCGAACCCACCCTCAGGACGTTCCCGTGCCCCGGTGAGTGAGACGTCGCCCTTGCCTTGGCGACATCCCGGTCACCCACCGGCTCTCGGTCGAACGCGTGCTCGATCGTGCGCGGACTTGCGGGACCAGTAGTCAGTGATGCCGAGCAGCATGACCGACACGGCCACGCGGAAGGTCGCAACGTACTCGGGTGGTATGCGTCGCTGGCGCGACATCGCGATGAGCATGATCGGGAGTCCGCCGATCGTCTTCCTCGACGAGCCGACGACAGGGGCTCGACCCGCAGGCGCGCCTCGATGTATGGCAGACCGTCAAGAGACTCGCCGAGAGTGGCACGACCGTCCTCCTCACCTCGATCGAACGACGCCGGGCAACTCGCCGACCGGATCGCGATCTCCCATCAGGGCCGGGTCATGTGGACGGCACCCTCGCTGACTCGAGCAGCTACTCACGCCCGTCATGGTCGAGTACGTCGAGGTGCAGATAGGCGAAACAAGGTGCTTCTAATGACCAAATGCTTCCACGTCCTCGGCTAAGCAGGGGCGTCTAAGCGGTCCTCAGCTGCCTGCACGCCTCCTGTCGCTCTCGCCTCGAGCATGTGAGCTGACGACCTTTGCTGGCCAGGCGTCTTCACCCGCTTCGTGAGTCGCACTAGCGTCGCCGAGCGGGAGGCGCACGATGGCACGGGCACGGACGCGCGTTTCGGACGCCGGAGACCAGGGACGGACACTCACACGGCGCGGACTGTTCGGCGTCGCGGGAGCACTCGGCCTCACCGGCCTAACCCCGCTCGACCGAGCCGGGGCGACCCTCGAGAACTCCGCATCGAACCGTGCCGCCCTGAGAGTCGACGATCTCGCGATGACGGGGCCACGCCAGCCGCGCTGGCTTTCGGTGCCGATGAGCCGGATCGTCGTGAACCCCTACGACTTCAACCAGTCGACGAGTGAGGTCGCCCAGAACAGTGGTCCGCAGCTACCGCTGTCCGCCGGCTACTTCGCGTACGACGACGCCATACGACTGCCATCCCTGCTGACCGTCTACCGCCGACCTGGCGGTGAGCCCGACCCGCAGCCTCCGCCCGAGGCGTTCTCTGACGAGTTCGTCGAGCTCGATCCCGCCTGGTCCGCCGAGCCAGGTGTCTCCGCCAGCGTGGCGGAATCACGACTCACCATGGTGTTGCCTGACTCGGCGCCCAACCCGTGGGGCGCGCTGTCACGTCAACTCACTCTTGACGTCGACACGTTCCCACTCGTGTCCATCGAGGTTCTCGACGTCGTTGGTGCATGGGCGTTGAAGGTGAACGACGGGTCGAGTGACGTCGACACGGTGCTGCAGGCCGACACCACAGCGACCGGAACGTTCACCTACGACCTGCGACAGCTGACCGGGTGGTCGGGAACGAAGACGTTCACGCTCCGGCTGTTCGTCGTGCAGAGGCAGGCACCGCTCGTCGTCGAGCGGATCACCGTGCATGGGCGGCCGACAACCTGGCTGCAAGTCGCCGCCACCTACACGACGACCTGGCGGCCGGAGGCGCTCGACTTCAGTGCCGAGTACGCCGGGGGTGGGAGACTCCATGGATACGACGTGTTCCACGACACGACGAGCGTCACGCGCCTTCTCGTCGGAACCGGACTCGACATCGACGGCGGAGGTCTCGCCCTCGCGGGACGGTTCACCGGCGCGGTCCAGTACGACGCCGTACGCGGAGTCCTGTCGGTCAGCCAGGGCAATGTCCGCTACGCTGTGGCTGTCGGTCCCGGCCGACAGGTCACCTACTACCGCAGCGGGCTCGACCTGCTCGCCGGCGGCCCGGCGCTGCCTGAACCACCCTCCACCGGCTTCTGGTCGGCCGAACTCCCCGCGAGTGGGATGACGGTCGGCATCGGATTCGCCCACCGAGGCGAAGGAGGCGGGGTCGCCGCGGATCGGGCCCGTGCTGCCGCGCGCCCGAACGCCGCTCCGCGGGCCCGTGCTCGGTGGCGCGACTACTGGAACAGCTACCTCGCCCGCGTGCCCCGTCCGGCCGACTTCACGCTCACCGCGGTACCCACCGAGGGGGTGAGCGCGGACGACATCGCGGTGACCTACTACCGAGCGTGGCACTTCCTGTCCGCGAACACGCTGCCGGAGATGCCGGAGATCGACTACCCGTTCCCGCAGGTCGCGACGGGCAAGCCGTCGATGTGGGCGTTCGGTGCTGAAGGCTCCCGACCGTCCGCCAGCTGGGACAGCCTGCTGGGGATGCAGTACCTCGCCTACGTCGAACCGGACATCGCATGGCGAGCGTTCCTGGGTCTGATGTCGCTCGTCGACGACACCGGCCGGCTCGGCGGCGAGAGCCTTCCGAGCCGCAAGGCACAGACCGCCTGGATCCTGTACAACGTGACAGGCGACACGGGGCGACTGGCGGCCTGTTACGAGAATCTGCGTCGGTACTTGCTGTGGGCGCGGGAGAATCCGCGGTGGATCTTCGGCGACCACGACATCCCTGACGAGCGGGACGCCGAGTTCGTCGTGTCGTTGCTCCTGGACTTCGACTACGCCGCGCGTATCGCGGCGAGGTTGGGTCGGCACGACGAGGTGACGTTCTGGCACGACCAGTTCGACGCACTGAGCGCTGACTATGGTGCGTGGTTCTTCCCGGTCGACGGTCCCTATCCGACGCTGCAGTACCACTTCGTCGAGGGCAGTCACCCCGACAGCCCCGGCAACACGCTCTGGGTGTGCACCGGACTGCACTTGCCACGACTGACGGAGCGGCAACGGCGACTGCTCATCGAACGTTTTCTCGGCGAGTACCGCCCGGACGCGACACTGGCCGGATGGGGGTTCCCGAACGTCAAGGCGCCGGACGTGACCTACACCGCGTACGGGCTGCTCGACTCCGGCATGGTGCGGGAGGCCGACGTCTTCCTCCAGGCCAACCTGCGGGACGTCGTGCGGGCCGGTGTGTTCGCCGAGGTCTACGACGACCCGCCCGATGGCCCTGTCGGTGTAGGCGTCCGGCCCTCACTGTTCGGCGCGGTGACCGTCATCGATGTCGTCTGGCTGCGCAACGGCTACCGCGCCGATGACGGTGAGCCGCTGTTCGTCCGGATGCCGGGCGCCGATGGAGGCCTCAGCGGGTTGACGTTCCGCGGACGGAAGCTAGCTGTCGACATCGACGCCTCCGCGGGCGAAATTCGACTGTCCGGCAACGCCGTGCGCGGCGGTCGCGCGTGCCGCCGGCTTCCGGCGCCAGTCGGCGAGTCCCTATCCATCCCTGCTGGCTGCGCGATGCCTACGGCCGACCAGTGAGAGGCTTGACCGGAGCGAGCGGCTGCCTAACTGCGTTCTCAGAACGGGCGCGACCCCTGCGTCGACATGAGATTGTCGCCGGTCCACCGTCCGGTTCTGGTCGGGCGGTGTCCGAAACCTGCCCACGTCTTACCGGTCCTCCACGCGTCCCCCTACGTTTGTCATGCCATTCCCTCGCCAGGTTCCTGACGCACGCTTGTGAGAGGCAGGTGGAATCGTGCCCACATCGCCACCACGTCGCGGGGTTCGCGCTGTCCTGGCTGGGATCGCCGCGTTGCTCCTCGGCATGGCTCCGGCCGCGGCCGCCAACGCCAAGGCGCCTAACCTGACCGACGGATCGACCGCGGTGGCGCGGGCCCGCGTCGCGGCGGACGTCTTGATGTCGTCGTACGACTGGGAGAAGGCGTGGTTCCCGTCGAGCTGGTGGAACTCGGCTGTCGCCTTGCAGACGATCGGCGACTACATGCAGCGGACGGGGGACCGGCGCTACCTGCCGCAGCTGGACCGGACGTTCGAGCGGAACAAGGGTCCGTTCCCTGCCGGTGAGCTGTCCACCGACGAGATCTGGGGCAACTTCACCAGCCGCGCCATCGACGACGGTATGTGGTGGGCCTTGAACTGGGTCCAGGCCTACGACCTCACCGGCAAGCGCAAATACCTGCGGATGGCGGAGAAGATCGCCGAGTTCACCGAGGACTACTGGGACACCACCTGCGGTGGCGGGGTCTGGTGGAACGCGGAGCGGACCTACAAGAACGCCGTGACCAACGGTCAGTGGATCCGGCTGACCGCCGCCCTCCACAACCGAATCAAGGGTGACAAGTACTGGCTGACCAGGGCTCAAGCCGCGTGGGACTGGTACGTCGACAGCGGCATGATCAACCAGGACTACCTGGTCAACGACGGCTTGAACGACGACTGCCAGAACAACGGTCAGAACGTCTGGACCTACAACCAGGGCTTGGCGATTGGCGGGGCGCTGGAGCTGTGGCGGGCGACCGGTGACCCGGAGCTGCTGAGCATGGCGCGTCGGCTCGCCGACGCCGCCATCGAGGGCGGACTGACCGTCGACGGCGTGCTCACCGAGTGGTGTGACGCGCTCGACCGTACCTGCGACGACAACGCCAAGCAGTTCAAGGGCATCTTCCTGCGCTACCTGATGGACCTCGCCGACACCACCGGCGACGAGCGGTACCGGGCGTTCATCGCCGAGCAGGCGGAGACCATCTGGGAACGCGACCGCGACGCCGCGAACCGCCTCGGTACGCGCTGGGCGGGTGGCACCAGCCCGGAGCACCCCAACGTGTTCGACTGGCGTACCCAGGCGAGCGCGCTGAGCGCCCTGATCGCCGACATTCCGGTGCCGGCGCCGACGTACTCCCTCGCCGCTACCACGTCGCCGGCGCAGCCGGTCGTCATGCCCGCGCGCACCGGCACCACGAAGCTTCGGATCGACGTCGGGGTGTCGGTCACGGGCCCGGCATCGAAGCCGATGAAGGTCACGGTGAAGGTCGAGGCACCGGACGGCTGGGCGGTCTCGCCGACGACCGGGACGATCACGCTGCGCCCGAAGGGGAGCGCGCGGCCGGTGAGTGGCGCCTTCCCGGTGGAGGTGTCCATCCCCGCGAGCGCCGCGGACGGCCACCACGACGTCACGGCGACCGTCACCGCCGAACCCGGGCTGTCGTTCAGCACCCGGTCAGATGTGCTGGTCGCGCACGAGGCGGACTTCGACACGGGAACGGCCGATGAGCTGCCGTGGCTGTGGGACGCCGACGGCTCGCAGAGCAACGGTGTGCAGAACCGCTTCGCCGACGGTCACCGCTACTTCGTCTACAAGTTCCCGTTCCCGGCCGACACCACGTCGGCGCGGGTCGTCTTGACGATCGACAACCAGTACGTGGTGGAGGTCAGCCCGGACGCCGAGCAGTGGACCACCGTGCTGCGGGAGGACCGGTGGATCACCGACGGCAGCAACAAGGCCGACCAGGTGATCGACCTGACGCCGTTCCTCGGGCCGGACAAGGCGGCCTACGTGCGGGTCTCGGACTCGTTCCCCGAGGACGGCTGGGGTGGCCGCGTCTACCACGTCACCGCCACCGCCTCCGCCGACGAGCGCTGAGGGGAGCACTGCGGCGGAACCGCGGACAACGGTGAGTCCGCGAAAAGCCTTCTCAGGAACCATGGAGCCCAGGTTCGTCGAACCTGGGCTCCATGTGTCACGAGTGGACGGACGTCATCCGACGAGCAGCTCGCTGGCCTCAGGCGGCGCGGTCCCAGTACCCAGGCGGCGGCTCGAGCACACAGAACTCGTTGCAGTCGGGATCGGCCAGGACGACGTGCCCTTCGTCGCCACGCTGACCTACGTCGAGGTGGCTCCCACCGAGCCGCAACACCGTCTCCACCTTCTGCCGCTGGTCGTCGATGCTGGTGATGGTCAGGTGAAGCTGCATCCGGCTGGGCTCGACCTTCGCTGTGTGGCTGGAGACGAAGCGGAGACCGAGCTGTGTCTCGTCGCCGGGCAGCAGCTTTCCATCGGTTTCCTCGACGACCTCCCGGCTCAGAACCGCGGCCCAGAATGCTGCCAGGCGAGCTGGGTCGTGGGCGTCGAAGGCAATCGTCAACGATCGGGCGGCACGCTCCGGACCGTAGGGGCAAGCGGGCACGGTGGCACCGGAGCTTTCCACGGGCCCTCGCTCGCGGGAGGGGCCGAACGGGGCGCACGCCCACGTGCTGGAGATGGACCCGGGCACGTCCTGGCCGCGCCGTCGTCCACGAACCCGGTCTACGTCGTCTCTGGCACGTTCAACGACAGCGCACGGGACCATCCGGCCGGCACTTTCCTCCACGCACCGGCCGGGTCATGGCACGTGCCCGCGACGACGGGCTGCACGCTCTTCCTCTTCTATCCGGAGGGCTGACGGTCCTTCACAGCTCCAGGCCGACGAGAGACGCGATGGGGTCGCCCGGCCGCCGCAGCGGTGCGACAGCGTCAGGACGGGCTCTTAGCGTCAGGTCCCGGGTCGCCACGTCGTGCTTGGGGCGCGACTACCACCTCGACGCGCTCGGTCGACCTTGCCGTCGCGGCCGCAGCGCGTGAGCGGCGAGGCGTCGTCGGCCAGGTCGTGGGTGGTAGGGACCCCACGCCGTCACCTGCCGGACGGCCTCTGCCCGCGGCGTGGGTAGCGACGGGTGACCGCCGGACAGCTAGCGTGCGGCACGTTGGATCGCCAAGCAGTTCAGCTCCTCAGCCGGGCCGGTCTCGGGCAGGCGGACACGGAGACCCTCCTCGACCTGCGCCCACTCGACGTCGCCGTGACCGAGAAGCCGGACTGATCGCACGCGATCCGCTGAGGTGAAGGTACGGATCAGCGCAGTGCGGTCGCTCGGCCAACGCATGAGGAACGCGTACACGGTGCTGCCGCGTTGGGTGAACCGGAAGTCCTGGGGCGTCCAGTCGACTCGGTCCTCCCGGAACCCGTCGATCACGACACGGCTAGGGCCCTCACCGAACACCCGGAACGGCCGGGTGCCGAAGATGCCTTCTCCGCAGATGCTCATCCAGCGAGCCATCTGGTCGAGGAGGAAGCTGCACTCGTCATCGAGCGTGCCGTCGGGTCGCAACGGAATGTTCAGCAGGAGGTTGCCGTTCTTGGCGACGACGTCGACAAGGATCTCGAGAACGTGTCCCGGCGTCTTGTAGCGGCAGCGGGAGTCGTAGAACCAGTTGCCGACGCAGGTGTCGGTCTGCCACGGGTCAGGCCGAATGTCCGGTTCCTGGCTTCGCTCGACATCCAGGACCCCGACACGTACCAGGTTGGGATCCCGAGTCTTCTGCGTGTAGACGGCCTGGTTGACTCCACCGTGCGCGGCTGCGCTGGTGTTGTACAAGTGGGCGACGGCACGCGCGCCCGCCGCGTGCCCGTCGGACTCGAAGGGGAGCGAACCGTCGGTGTACAGCAGGTCGGGCTGGAACCTGTCGATCATCTCGGTGACGAGATCCAGCCAGCGTTGGTGCCACCAGGCGTTCGACGTGTACCACGGGTGTTGCACGGCTTCATCGCCCGCCCGGTAGTGCTCCTGGTTCGGCAGGTAGAGGTCCTCGTAGGCCGGATCGGTTCCGTCGTACGGCACTCCCTTGTACGGGCCGGCCTGGTCGGCACCCTTGTTCGTCGCGAACCAGCTGAACGATGCGCCGAGGTGTTCGCTGATCCCGAACCGTAGTCCACGCTTGAGAGCAGCCTCTCGCCATTCCGCGACGAGGTCACGCCCAGGCCCCACCTTCGCGGAGTTCCATCGGTGGAGGGCGGAGTCGTAGTTGAGGAAGTTGTCGTGGTGCACCGCCAGAGCGACGAAGTAGCGTGCGCCGGCCGCAACGTACCTGTCCATGAGGGCCTCGGGATCGAAGTTCTCCGCCTTCCACAGGGCGACGATGTCCTTGTAGCCGAACCTCGACGGATGGCCGTACGTGCGTACGTGGTGGCGGTACTGTTCCGAGCCTTCTCGATACATGTGTCGGGTGTACCAGTCACCCAGGCGAGGTACTGACTGCGGACCCCAGTGCGCCCAGATGCCGAGCTTCGCGTCGCGAAACCACTCCGGCACATCGAACGTCGACAGTGACTCGACGGTCGGCTGGAACGGGCCATTCAGCGGATGCGTGGTCACAGTCGAACTCCTCCAGTGCGGTGAGCTGCGTGTCTCGGCAGGTGGGGTCGGTGTCAGCTACCAGAGGCTGGACCTGGCGAACCTCCGGGCGATCTGGTTGGCGATGACCAGCAGGATCAGACCGACGACGGATCGGAACAGCCCGATAGCCGCGGCGTACGAGTACTGTGGCACCTCGGCGGCGAGGCCGATCTTGTAGACATAGGTGTCGATGACCTCCGAGGTCGACAGGTTGAGGCTGTTCTGCATGAGCAGGACCTTCTCGAACCCGATCGACAGGATCGAGCCGATGTTGAGAATGAGCATGATGACGGCCACCGGCATGATCCCCGGCAGGTCGATATGCCAGATCCGCTTGACACGTGACGCGCCGTCGACGATCGCGGCTTCGTGAAGCTGTGGGTCGATGCTCGACAACGTGGCCAGGTAGATGACGGACCCGAAGCCCAGGTTCTGCCAGACGCTCGACCAGACGTAGAGATGACGGAAATAGCTCGGGTCGCTCAGAAAATCGAGTGGCCCAAGCCCGAAAAGGCCCAGCAGGTTGCTCAGCAGCCCGGTACGAGGGTCGAGGAGGACGACCAACATGCCCACGACGACGACAGTCGAGATGAAGTACGGGGCATAGGTGATCATCTGCACAGAGCGCTTGAACCATCGAAGTCGTACCTGGTTCAGAGCCAGCGCCAGGATGATCGGGAGAGGGAACCCGACGAGGAGCTCGTACGAGTGGAGGATGATCGTGTTCCGGATCACCGGCCAGAACATGAACGACTCGATGAAGCGTTCGAAGTGCGAGAAGCCGACCCATGGGCTGCCGGTTATCCCTTGCACCACGTTGTAGTTCTTGAACGCGATCTGCAGCCCGTACATGGGCCAGTAGTGAAAGATGAGAAGGTAGACGACTGGCAGCAGCAGCATGAGATACAGCTGCCAGCAGTTGCGAGCCCTGCGCCAGGTCGTGGTGCGAGGCCGTTGAGGCTGCTCGGCGACGCTCTCTCGGTGCGCATCCGGGCGGCGCAGCAGCGTGACCATCGTTCCTCCTCTAGCTCGCCGGGACCCTGCGCGAGAGTCAGCCCTTGAGAGAGCCGATCATGATGCCTTTGACGAACTGCTTCTGTACGAAGGGGTAGGCAAGGAGCGGTGGGATACTGGCCACGACGATCAGGCAGTACTTGAGCAGGTCGCGCAGCTCCCGCCGACGGGCGAGCTCGGCCGCGTCGGCCATCGTCGGGTCGATGCTGCTCTGGATGAGGATCTCCCGGAGCACGAGCTGGAGTGGGAAGAGCTCCTCGTTGGTCAGGTAGATGAGAGCGTTGAAGAACTGGTTCCAGTGGCCGACCGCGTAGAAGAGAACATTGACCGCGATGATGGGCTTCGACAGCGGCAGCACGATGCTCCAGAAGAAGCGGAAGTCGTCGCAGCCGTCGATGCGCGCCGCCTCGAGCAGTTCGTGAGGAATCGTTACCTGGTAGTACGTCCGAGTGATGATCACGTTCCACACGGCCAGAGCGGTGGGCAGGATGAGCGCCCACCGCGTGTTGAGCAGACCCAGGTCATGCACCACGAGGTAGGTGGGGATGAGCCCACCGGAGAACATCATGGTGAAGACGAAGAGCAGCATGAACCAGTGGCGACCGACGAGGTCGCGCCGTGACAGCGGGTATGCCGCCAGGAGGGTCAGCGTGAGGTTGAGGGTGGTTCCGACCGCGACGTAGAAGAGCGAGTTGGCGAACCCGCGAACGATCGGCTTGTGGTTGAAGATCGTCTCGTAGCCGTTGAAGTTGATGTCGACAGGCCAGAGCCAGACGCGACCCGACGACACGGCGTCCGGGTCGCTGATGGACGCTGAGGCGATGAATATCAGCGGATACAGGATGACGAGGAGCAGGAGAGTGAGGACGATGTAGTTGACGACGGTGAATATCCGGTCGGATCTGGATTCTTGAATCCGCCTGGGAGTCTTCGATCGCGTGCTCCTAGCCTGAAGGGTTGTGGCGGCCATATCGATCCTCCTCGCCGTACCCGTTGGCCGCGACTCACCTGTAGGACTGGTGCTCAGGAGTACTTGGCGTCGTAGGCCTCCTGGTACGCCCGGAGGTAGTTCTCGAGGCCGATCCGGTTGAGCGTGTCGACGTAGGTCTCCCAGGCGGCGTTGTCGTTGATGTCGAGCTCGCCCATGGTGAACTTGGCTTCGTGCTGCAGCACGTGGTTCTCGATCGCCAGCTCGATCTCGCTCGTGATACTGGCCTGCTCCTCGGTGAGGTAGACAAGCGGAAGCTGGAGACGCTGGTCCTGACGCGCCTCGTAGTACTTCTTCGACTCCTCGTACAGCGGCTGCTCGAACGTTGGAGCCTTGGGGTCGACCGCCTCAGACAGCCGGAACTCGTTCGAGCGGAAGCTCAGACCCAGCTGCCCCCACCAGATGCCGTCCTCCGGAGGCCAGGTGATGAGAGCCTTGTAGAGAGCCTGCTTTCCGTTGATACCCTTCTCGCCTTCTTTCGCCCAACGCCAGCCCTCGTTGATGTCGCCGTAGTAGAGCCGGAGCTGAGCTTCAAGCTCGTACAGCCCATCGGCCCATTGCACGGCGAGTCCTGGGTACTTGCACGCGCTGGTCACAACGAAGCCAGCGTTGTTGCCGGCCTTCCCGTAGTAGTTCCAGGACGAGATCGCGGTCCCGTCCGGACCCTTCAGGGTGGGCACGCACACGTAGCCGTGCCAGCGGGCGTCGGGATCCGAGGCGTCGACAGTCATGAAGCTGCCCCAGTCCCACGCGCGTACGACGCCGAGGATGTTGTCGCCCTCGCGGTTTCCGATGCGCTGGAGCGCCTCCAGGTCCTGGGTGAAGGACTCCTTGGCGATCAGGCCCTTTCGGTACAGCCGGTTCTGGTAGCGCCACCCTTCCCGCCACTCGGGCTTGTTCACGACGATGTCGACCTTGCCGTCGTTGAGGTACAGCCACGGGTAAGGACGGTTGCTCGCGGGCCCTCCCGGGTTGTACATGAACGACCCCATGAAGAAGTTGCTCAACGGTGCCGGCCACCCAGGATGTGCGTGGCCCATGAGCGGGAGCTCGTCCTTCTTCCCGTTGCGGTTCGGGTCCTCGTTGACGAAGGCGGTGAGGACGTCCTCGAACTCGTCGAGAGTGGTCGGCATGCTCAAGCCGAGCTCGTCGAGCCAAGGCTTGTAGATCCACATCCGCTGGATGCCGCAGTTGCAGTGGAAGCAGTCATTGACGTAGGGCATCGTGTAGATGTTGCCGTCGTTGGCGGTGACGAGCTCCTTGACGTCCGGGTACGCCTCGAAGATCCGCTTGATCTCGACGCAGTACTCGTCGATCAGGTCATTGAGCGGTACGAACAGACCCTGGGAGCCGTAGAGCATCTGCTGCGCAGGGCTGAAGTCGATGTTCATGAACGCGTCCGGCAGGTCTCCGGACGCGATCATCGCGTTGACCTTCGTCATCGCATCAGAGGAGCCTGCTTCGCCCGCGACCACGTGCCACTCGATGTGCACGCCCGTGATCTCCTCGTACCACTTCGTGAAGAGGTTCTCCTTTCAGTCGCCGACGGCTGTGTTCTGCGGCACGACGATCCGGAGCGTGACCCTCTCCTTGACGAGCGGTTGCTTGTGCGACGCGACCGGGCCGACGTATCCCTCGGGATAGATCGGGTCGTTGTTCGGTGATGACTTGGGCCCACCCTTCTGCGCCAGCGGATCCTCGGGCACGGAGCCGCCCTGCGGATTGCCGCCGCCGCTGCAACTGGCCAGGAACGCAGCGGTGGAGGCTGCGGAGAGGCCGATGCCCAACGCGTGGGTGACGAATTGCCGCCGCGACATGCCGCTCACGGCAGGGTCCTTCGATGTGCCGTGGTGCTCTTCCGCCATGTCGTTCTCCTCTTCACATGCCGGGAGATGCCTCGCACCGGCTCGGAATGCTTGGTGATCGGTCGGATGTAGAGGGGCGGCAACGCGTCCGGATATCGCACGTCGCCCGCGCACGCTGACCGGAGGCACCGGCGACTCGTATCTGACGTCGGTCATGACGCCAGTCCGGAGCCGGATCGCCGTCATCGGTGAAGGAAAATGTATATGAGATAGATCTACTGTCTAGACTCGTGGCCAAGTCCGGTCGCGCTGTCTGCCCTCCCACGTCGTCCTGGTCGCCGTGCGGAGATGCTGTGGAGCGTCGAACCGGTCGATGGAGGGTGGGCGGTTTGCCAGCCCAGCGCGACGTGCTTCAGGCAGAACGCCTGTCTCGCGGTCGATTTCGCTCGTCGAGGAGATGCGGGGCCGTGGCTCGAGACCGTGGGGGTCCGCTCCGAACGGGTCGGCGTGATGGGTTGATCTCAGGCGTTGAGGCGTCCTTTGATCTCTGTCAAGAGAGACCGTGACGATATAGCGTATATATGTAGGATGCCGCTCATCCCTCATGGGGTTGACGCTCGATGCAAGGTGGTGGCAGGTGTCAGCTGATCCGCTTCCGCTCGAGCGCCTCGCGCCTCGACGGGTGCTCGTCGACGAGGTCGCTCAGGCCGTCCGAAACCTCTTGATGGACCAGACGATCAAGCCTGGACAGAGCCTGATCATCGGACGGCTTGCCGAGGCGCTTGGGGTCTCGCACACCCCTGTGCGTGAGGCGCTTGCCCGTCTCGAGTCCGAAGGCCTCGTCGTCAAGCGGCCACAACGCGGCTACTTCGCGACCGAGCTGCTGACGACGGACGAGATGATCGAACTCTTCGAGCTCCGCCTCCTTCTGGAGCCGTGGGCCGCGGCACAGGTAGCGGCGGCAGCTCGTCACATCGATGTCAGCGGGTTGCGGGCCGAGCTGACCAGGTTCACCAGTGCCCTGCGATCCGGGCCGGAGTCTCCCTACCGCTTGCTCTGTGATCACGACATCAGGTTCCACGGCCTGCTGATGGAGCTGTGTGGAAACCGTCAGGTTGCCCGGGCATTCGAGCGCACACACTGTCATTTGCACCTGCTACGGGTCCAGAGCCGAGCATCGAAGGCCGATGTCACTGTCGCTGAGCACGAAGCGATCGTGACCGCAATCGAACGCCGTGACGTCGACGGGGCAGCTGAGGCCATGCGTCGGCATCTCAACGAGGCCTGCAAGCGCGCTATCACCCTTCGAGACGAGGGTTAGCGAACGGCGACCACGTCGCCGAGTCCGCCGTGGGTACGTGGAGGCCCACGGGCATGGCCTCCTTCCAATCTGGCGCCGCTCGGAGAGCAGGGTCTGGCTCGCCGTCGTCACGGGAGAACGCTCGATGTCGTCGCCGGAAAATCGGATGAGGTCCGGCTGAGCGCTGTCGTAGCGTCGGTCCCGTGACGGATGAGGTGAACACGCACGGGCCGGCCACTCGCCAGCCGTATGACGATCCATCGGACGGTTGGTTCCCCGAGAGCGTCGCGGCGGAGTACGACGCACCTGGCGGTGCGAACGCTCCCGAGGTCGTGACGCCCATCGTGGACGTCCTTGAGGACCTGGCTGAGGGCGGTCCGGTGCTGGAGTTCGCGGTGGGGACCGGCCGGATCGCCGCGCCGCTGGCCGCGCGTGGCGTGCCGGTGAGCGGCATCGAGCTGAGCAAGGCGATGGCGGCGCGGATTCCCGACAAGCCGGGTGGTGAGGCGGTCAAGGTCACGATCGGCGACATGCGGACGACCCGGGTGCCGGGCGAGTTCTCGCTGGTCTTCCTGGTCTTCAACACGATCTCGAACGTCACCACGCAGGACGGACAGGTCGAGGTGTTCCGCAACGCGGCCGCGCACCTTCGGCCCGGTGGGCTGTTCCTGATCGAGGTCGGTCTGCCGAGCCTGCGTCGCCTGCCCCCGGGGCAGGACACCGTGCCGTTCGCGGTGGAGCCTGACGGCCACGGTGGCGGCTACCTCGGGTTCGACCAGTTCGACGTCGTGACCCAGCAGTTCACGTCGAACCATGTGACCGTCTCCCCGGACGGGAGGGGCAGGTTCCGCCGCATTCCCTTCCGGTACGTCTGGCCGAGCGAGCTGGACCTCATGGCGCGAATCGCCGGCATGAGGCTGAAGTACCGCTGGTCGGACTGGGACCGATCCGAGCTCACGGCGGAGAGCACCAAGCACGTGTCGGTCTGGGAGAAGCCCTGGTGAGGTTCAGGAGGAGCTGGCTCGCGGCCGGGACGGGCGTTCGCGGCCACCGGGACGCCTGAACATTCTCGGCGACGACGCCCGGGGAACCTCGCGCCGACCGGTCGGCCCGCTCAGACGACGAGGACGGGCCGCTTGGCGGCGTGGGTGGTCGGTGGACTGTACGCGGACCACGCGGCCGCGAGCCGGTGGACGGCTTCGGTGAGCTTCGCCTGGGAGGCTCGGTAGTGCAGGCGGATGTACTGGTCGCTGCGGCCGGTGACGTCGAGGCCGGAGCCGGGGAGGATGGCGACTTTGTGGCGGAGGGCGGTCTGGGCGAAGGACGAGCCGTCGCCGTACGGCAGTCGCACCCACAGGCACTGCCCGCCGGTGACGGTCGGGACCTCCCAGTCCGGGAGCTTCGTCGCGAGCAGGGAACGCAGGTGGTCGTGCCGAGCCTTGAGCGTCTGGTGCAGAGCTGGGTCATCGAGGAACGGCAGCAGCTGGACCGCGGCCAGCTGCGTGGGCACGTCGCCGCCGAGGTCGTGGACCGCCCGGAGGCGGGCGAGCCGGTTGATCAGCGGCGTGGACGCTCGAACCCAACCGATGCGCAGGCCGCCCCAGATGCTCTTGCTGAGTGAGCCGACCGAGATCACCGAGTCGCCGTACGCCGCGATCGGCGCCGGCACCTGCTCACCGGGGAAGCGAAGGTCCGCCGGCACCTCGTCCTCGATCAGCGGAACGTCGGAGCTCGCGAGCCGTTGCCGAGCGAGCGTCGGGAGCACGGATCCGGTGGGGTTGTGGTACGTCGGGATGACGTAGGCGAGCGCGGGACGCCGTTCACGGACCGTGGCCTCCAGCCCGTCCAGCCCGACCGGTAGGCCGCGGGGGACGGCGCCATGCCTCCGGAACACCTCCAGCGCGCCGGGATACGTCGGTGCCTCGACGAGCACCTGGTCGCCCGGTGAGAGGAGCGCGTGGGCGAGCAGGGAGAGGGCCTGCTGACCGCCGTTGGTGACCAGGATCTGGTCGGGCGTCGTCGGCGCGCCGCGACTGGTGTACCGCTCCGCCAGCGCCGCTCGTAACGACGGATGACCGTACGGGTAGTAGCCGAGGTCGTCCTGGATCCGACCGAGCTCGGGGGCGATCCGCTGGAACGCCTCCGCCACGAAGCTCGGAGGCTCGTCGGGCGCCGCGCACACGGCGTGGAGGACGTCGTCGGGCCTCTCCAAGGAGTCGACGAAGAAGGGATCGATGGGTGCGTCCTTCGCTCGCGCGCCGTTGGGCTCACCGGCGACGCGGGTGCCGCTGCCTTGTCGCCGCGTGATCCGTCCTTCCGCGCGGAGGAGGTCGTAGGCCGCCACGACGGTCGTCCGTCCGACTGCGAGGGCGGCGGCGAGCGCGCGGTCGGGCGGGAGGAGCTCGCCGGGCGGCAGTTCGCCGTCGTCGATCAGCTGTCGCAACCGTGACGCGAGCAGCACGTACAGGGGCCCGCGCCCGGACGACCAGCGGCCCAACCGATCGGCCAACTCAATTGGTCTCATTTGCAGACCAATAGTGCCCGATTGGCACTCCTCTCGGTCGAGACCGCCCAGGACCATGGCGGTATGCCGACGTTCTCGCCGCACGAGATCCTGACGTTGATCGACCAACAGCCCCGGTACGAGCTGGGCGACAGTATCGGCCCGAGCCTCCGGCTCGCCGACCTGCTGAGCCCCGAGCTGGCTGACCTCGAGCTGGGCTACGGGACCGGCGCGGGTGACGCCGAGCTGCGGAGAGCGATCGCCGAGCGGTACGGCGTCGGCCCGGACGACGTCGTCGTCACCGTCGGCGGGGTGCACGGGGTCTTCCTGCTCTCGTACCTGCTCGTGGAGCCCGGTGCTCAGGTCGTCATGACCGCGCCGCTGTTCCCGATCACGCGCACCATCGTCGAGTCACTCGGTGCGGACGTGCGTGTCGTCCCCCTGACGTTCGACGAGGGGTACCGACTCACCGCCGACGCGGTTCGTGCGCACCTGACGCCCGACACGAGGCTGGTCAGCCTCACCACACCACAGAACCCGTCTGGTGTCGCGATACCGCTGTCGACGCTGCGAGAGGTCGCCCACGCGATGGCCGAGATCTGTCCGACCGCCTCCCTGCTGGTCGATGACACCTATCGGACGGCTGTGTACGGCGACGCCCCGCTCGCGCACCCCGCCGTGAGCCTGGGGCCGAGAGTCGTGTCGGTGGCGTCGGTGTCGAAGTGCCACGGCGCGGCGGGACTGCGGATCGGATGGGTCGTGACGACGGACGCTGAGCTGGTGGCCGCGTTGATCATGGCGAAGGCCAAGACGGTCATCTCCCACTCGCCGGTGTCCGAGGCGCTGGCGCTCCGGCTGTTCGCGCGTGAGGACGAGATCCTCGCCGAGCGGCGTTCGTGGCTCGCGGAAAACCTCGCGATGACCGAGGACTGGGTCCGGGCCAACAGCGACCTGGTCGAGTGGGTCCGCCCGGATGCCGGCGCCACGTGCGCGATTCGACTGGGTCCCGCCGTCGACCTCGACCGGTTTCGCCAGGAGACCGCTGAGCTGGGCGCTCACCTCGCGCACGGCGAGTGGTTCGACGACGTGCCGAACGTCTCCTACCTGGGTTTCGGCTTCCTTCCCCCGGCTGACCTGAAGGGTGCGCTCGACGCGCTTCGGCGCGCTCTCCTCGCGTCCTGTGTGCGCCGCGCCGGATAGCGTCGTCGCTGGCCCTCGCAGCGTACCGGTGGGCGGGAGGGGCCAGCCCTTGCCAGCCGCGACCGGCTTCGCGGTGGGCGTCGGTCGGCGGTCACGCCCACGAGCGCGCCCGGAGGGGCGGCTCACCGGCGATCGGGCTCCGACGTCGGCGCCTGATCGGAGCTCGCCGTCGGACCTGGGACACTTCGGTCGATCTGGCAAAAGCCCAGATCAGCGCAGTGCTAGGCGGACGTCGACGGGCTGTGGCACCATCCGGAGCGTGGCTCGTAACTCCGCTGAGGCGCAGCGTCTTCGCGATCTCAAGCTGCTGCGTCGGGTTCGCGACAGGATCGACCGGGAATACGCCCAGCCGCTCAATGTCGAGGAGCTGGCTCGCGGTGTGGGTATGTCCGCCGGTCACCTCAGCCGACTGTTCCGGGCTGCTTACGGAGAGTCACCTTACAGCTACCTCATGACCCGGCGCATCGAGCGTGCGATGGCGCTCCTGCAGCGGGGTGACATGAGCGTCACGGAGGTCTGCTTCGCGGTGGGCTGCTCGTCGCTGGGCACTTTCAGCACCCGCTTCACCGAGCTGGTCGGGGTGCCGCCCAGCGTCTACCAGCGGCAGGTCGCGGGCACGGCGGCCGGGCTACCGCCGTGCGTGGCCAAGAAGGTGACCCGACCGATCAGGAATCGAGAAGCGCGGGCCACACGGCCGTCGTTAGCGTGACGCCATGGACGTCATCATTCACACAACCTTCCTGCCACACGACGACCCCGAGGCGTCCCTCGCCTTCTACCGTGACGCCCTCGGCTTCGAAGTTCGCAAGCAGGTCGAATTCAACGGGCTGCAGTGGAACACGGTCGGACCGCCCGGTCAGCCCGAGGTGAACATCGTCTTGCACCCGCCGGGCGCTGACCCCGGCGTCACCGACGAGGAACGCCGCGTCATCACCGAGATGATGGCCAAGGGCACCTACGCCAGCATCATGCTGGCGACGAAGGACCTGGACGCCGTCTTCGAGCGGGTGCAGGCCAGCGGCGCGGAGGTCATGCAGGAGCCGACCGAGCAGCCGTGGGGCGCCCGCGACTGCGCGTTCCGCGACCCTGCCGGGAACATGGTCCGGATCCAGGAGCTTCGGTGACGCAGGCCGAGACCGAGGTCATGCCTCCTCGCTCCCGCGAGCAGCGGCGACGCGACACCGAGCGCCGGCTCGCCGGTGATGTCGACGTCTGGGTCGCCAGTGCCTCCCCGGACGGCACGCCGTACCTGGTGCCGCTGTCGTTCGACTGGGACGGTGAGGCGCTGCTGTTGGCCACGCCGGCGGACAGCCCGACCGGGCGGAACCTCGCCGCCACTCGGGTCGCCCGGTTGGCGCTGGGCGAGACCCGCGACGTGACCATCATCGAGGGCGACGTCGAGGTTCTCGAGATCGACGCACTGCCGCGGGAACAGGGGGACCGGTTCGCCGAGCGCACCGGCTTCGACCCACGCACCCTTGCCACGCCGTACCGGTGGTTTCGCGTCTTCCCACGCCGCATCCAGGCCTGGCGTGAGGAGAACGAGCTCTCCGGCCGCACGCTGATGCGGGACGGGCGCTGGCTGGTCTGAGACGTGTCGCCCGGTCGTCGCACCGGCCGGGCGACACATGCCAGAAAGGACGTCAACCCCACAAGGAATCGGCACAGACGAGCAGGAGCCCTGCTCGAACGACCCGGACGAGCTGGCGACCGCGACGACACCACGGCCGCGGCCCATCCGATCGCGAGGTGACCCAACAGCATGGCAACGGACTCGCAGGCGACCCATCCCGCCGACAGCCACGACTGGATCCGTGTGCGGGGCGCGCGGGAGAACAACCTCAAGGACGTTCACGTAGAGATCCCGAAGCGCCGGCTCACCGTCTTCACCGGTGTCTCTGGCTCCGGCAAGAGCTCGCTGGTGTTCGGCACCATCGCCGCCGAGTCCCAGCGGCTGATCAACGAGACCTACAGCGCGTTCATCCAGGGTTTCATGCCGACGATGGCTCGGCCGGACGTCGACGTGCTGGAAGGGCTCACCACCGCGATCATCGTGGATCAGGAGCGGATCGGCGCCAACCCTCGCTCCACGGTCGGCACCGTGACCGATGCCAACGCGATGTTGCGGATCCTGTACAGCCGGCTCGGCAAGCCACACATCGGCTCGCCCCAGGCGTTCTCCTTCAACGTCGCGACGATCAGCGGCGCTGGCGCGGTCACCTTCGAGCGCGGTGGGCGGCAGGTGAAGGAGCGCCGCGAGTTCAGCATCCTCGGTGGCATGTGCCCGCGCTGCGAGGGCCTCGGCCGGGTGAGCGAGTTCGACCTGTCCGCGTTGTACGACGAGAACCTGTCGCTGAACGAGGGTGCGCTCAAGATCCCCGGATACAGCATGGACGGCTGGTACGGGCGTATCTTCCGCGGCTGCGGCTTCTTCGACCCCGACAAGCCGATTCGCAAGTTCACCAAGCGCGAGCTGAGCGACCTCCTCTACAAGGAGCCGACCAAGATCAAGGTCGATGGGATCAACGTCACCTACGAGGGATTGATCCCGCGGCTCCAGAAGTCGTTCCTCTCCAAGGACCGGGAGGCGATGCAGCCGCACGTTCGCGCGTTCGTGGATCGCGCGGTGACGTTCGGCGTCTGTCCGGACTGTGACGGCACTCGCCTCAACGAGACCGCCCGGTCCTCGAAGATCAAGGGCCTGAGCATCGCGGACGTCTCCGCGATGCAGATCCTCGACCTGGCCGAGTGGCTGCGCGACATCGACGAGCCGTCGGTGGCGCCTTTGCTGGCCAACCTCCAACGCACCCTCGACGCGTTCGTGAAGATCGGGCTGGGCTACCTCTCACTCGACCGTCCGTCGGGCACGCTCTCTGGTGGTGAGGCACAGCGCGTCAAGATGATCCGTCACCTCGGGTCGCCGCTGACCGACGTCACCTACGTGTTCGACGAGCCGACCGCCGGGCTGCATCCGCACGACATCCAGCGGATGAACGACCTGTTGCGGAGCTTGCGCGACAAGGGCAACACCGTGCTGGTCGTGGAGCACAAGCCGCAGATCATCGAGATCGCCGACCACGTCGTCGACCTCGGGCCGGGCGCCGGAACCGCTGGGGGCGAGGTGGTGTTCGAAGGAACGGTGGAGGGGCTGCGGGCCAGCGGCACGCTCACCGGACGGCACCTGGACTACCGGGCTAGCTTGAAGCCCTCGGTGCGGAAACCCACGGGTGTGCTGGAGGTGCGTGGCGCCAACACCCACAACCTGAAGGACGTCGACGTCGACATCCCGCTCGGCGTGCTGGTCGTGGTGACGGGTGTGGCCGGCTCGGGCAAGAGCTCGTTGATCCACGGCTCGGTCGCCGGCCGCGAGGGCGTGGTGGCGGTCGACCAGACGCCGATCAAGGGCTCTCGACGCAGCAACCCGGCGACCTACACCGGTCTGCTCGACCCGATTCGCAAGGCGTTCGCCAAGGCCAACGGCGTGAAGCCGGCACTGTTCAGCGCCAACTCCGAAGGCGCCTGCCCGACGTGCAACGGCGCGGGCGTCATCTACGCCGACCTGGCGCTGATGGCCGGCGTCGCGGTCCCGTGCGAGGAGTGCGAGGGACGCAGGTTCCAGGCGTCGGTGCTGGAGCTCACCTTCGGTGGCCGCAACATCGCCGAGGTTCTTGCCATGTCGGTGGACGAGGCCTTGGAGTTCTTCAGCTCCGGTGAGTCGAAGGTGCCGGCTGCCCGCACCATCCTGGAGCGCCTCGCCGACGTGGGACTCGGCTACCTCACCTTGGGTCAGCCGCTCACAACCCTGTCCGGCGGCGAGCGGCAGCGGCTCAAGCTGGCCACCCACATGGGGAGTGACGGCGGCGTCTACATCCTCGATGAGCCGACCAGCGGTCTGCACCTGGCCGACGTCGAGCACCTGCTGCGCCTGCTCGACCGGCTGGTCGACTCCGGCAAGTCGGTCATCGTCATCGAGCACCACCAGGCGGTCATGGCGCACGCGGACTGGATCATCGACCTCGGCCCCGGTCCTGGCCACGACGGCGGTCAGATCGTCTTCGAGGGCACTCCGGCCGACCTCGTCGCGGCTCGCTCCACCCTCACCGGCGAGCACCTCGCGGCCTACGTCGGCGCCGCCTGATGCGACGTCCCGGGGCCGGTCGCCGAGCGAGCGATTCCAAACGAGTGACCGGCCCCGACCTGCCCGTCCACGACGTGGTGGCGGCCGGGCAGCATGAAGCACCTCGTCACGTTCCAGCCGTCGATCGGCTGGATCAACCACAGGAGATCTACGTGGCGCGGGGCGCCGACCGGGTGCGGACCGACCCGACGTCAACGATGGTGCGCTGGGTCCCGCTGTCCGAGGCGGTCCACATGATCGACGAAGGATGAGATCATCGGCGCGGCGACCGTGGTGGCGATCTACCGCGCGCTCACGCTGTGACCGGGACGTGGCGGCGTGATGTGGTGCCCGCCGCCACGTCCGGCGAATGACCGCTACCGCAGCCGCAGCGAGACGTCGTCCACCTGAACCCAGGCGTCGGCGCCGTTGCCCCAGAAGCCGGCGAAGATCTCGATGTTCGTCGAGTTTCCGGGGTTGAAGTCCACCGTGACCTCGGTGTAGTCGGGCAGGTACCCGAACGTGGTCTGCGCGATCGTGCCGTGCTGGCTCCGCACGCCGAGAGCCCCCGCGGGCGGGAGACGCTCGGATGACCGCAGCCAGGCCGTCAGGCGGTAGTTGCGCCGCGGCGCCACCACGACCGGTTGAGTGAGCGCGTTCCAGCCTTGCGCCGCGCGGACGTAGCCGTTGTTCTTACCGGAGCGGGAGAGCTGCCCGTCGCGGTCGATCCCGCCCTGACCATTCACGTACCACGGCACCCGGACCTGGTGGTCGGGTTGCTCCTCGAAGCCCGGGTCGCTGAGCAGGTTGTCGGTGTCGACGTCCCGGTCGAGCCGCGTGCGCATGAGGTAGACGTTGTAGGGCGGCCACCACGACATGGCGAAGTAGAGGTCCGGTTCGCCGGAAGCGGCCGACCACGGGTGCATGAAGGGCGCGTAGAGCCCGGGGTACTCGCCATCGGGGCCACCGCGGACGACCACGCGCTGGCCGCTCCACGGGCCGGTGAGCGAGCGAGCCTCCCGCATGACGATGGCGGCGCGGTACTCGTCCAGGTACATCATGACCCACCGGTCGAGGTAGGCGTTGTAGAGCACCGAGAGCTCGCCCGACGGCGCGGCGACGACGGGAATGGCGTCGGCCTCGTGGCGCGTCCAGGTGGCGCCGTTCCAGTACCGCCAGGCCGCCATGTCGAGGACCTTGCCCTCTGGCACTCGAGCCAGTCGGATGTCGTAGAAGCGTCCGCTTCCCGTCCCGAACAAGTAGACGTAGCCGTCGTGCCGGAGCAGGGAGCCGATCTGGAAGTAGCGGTCCCACCGTGGGGCGGAGTTCTCCCAGCGGACGTCGCTCTTCGTCCAGGTCTCGCCGTTGTCGTCGGAGTAGGCGATGCCGCCGTAGTTCGTGTTCCACGGGCCCCAGTGGTTCTGGGAGAAGTAGTGCAGGTACTGGCGGCCGCCGACGCTCACCCCGGAGTTCGGGATCACGGTGATCTCGTCGTGGTCGACCTTCTTCGAGGCGAGGAGCTCCTTGGCGTGACCGGGCTGGTCGACCACCATGTCGTCGAAGTGCATGCCGTCGGCCAGGTTCCGGTCAGAGGACCGCGCGAGCGTGTTGGAGCGCCAGTCCTCGCCGAACTGGCCGCCTCCGACGTGGCCTTTGCCGAAGGTGTCGCCGAACGCCATGAGGATCTGGCCCGACCCGTTGTCCCACATCACGCCGAGGTCGGTGCCCATGACCTGGTAGCGGGTGTCGGTCTCGTTGATGGAGTCGTATCCGGTGAGCTTCGCCACCATCTCGGCGAGGCTGGGGCCCGGGACGGTCGGCCCTGGCGCCTGCATGGTCGAGACCCCCTCAGCGGGCTTGGGTCGGGGACGTGTGCGCGTGGCCGCCGTGGCGTCGCGCGTGGGGAGGGCGGCCAACGGAGCGGCCAACGCGGCGGCGGTGAGGAGAGCCCTGCGATGCATGGCCACAGCTCCTTCGACGGTTGGAAATCGATTTCTGGCCAGCGTGAACGCGAGGCTAGGAAGTGGCCAGCGGCGGGTCAACCGAATCCACGTCGCTGACCGCAGGTGGACGGCTGCGCGAGCATCGTGAGCGGACGGGCAAGTCGTCGTGCGCTGACGAGCTCGACGAGCCGGACGAGTGAGCTCGAGGCCGTAAGGTCGGGAAGCGCCAGTCGCGTCGAGAGGAGTGAGATGCCCCAGCTGCGACGAGTCCTGATCAAGCTCAGCGGTCGGGCGGTGGCCGGTCCTCAGGGATCCGGGTTCAGCCCTGAGGCGCTCGACCATCTGGCCCGCGAGGTGCTCGCGGCACGGGAGGTCGGGACGCAGGTCGCCATCGTCGTCGGCGGTGGCAACATCTTCCGGGGATCGTCCGCTGAGGCGTGGGGCATCGACCGGGTCGAGGCCGACAACATCGGCATGCTCGCGACGGTCATCAACGCGATCCTCCTGCGTGGGCGGCTGAGCGTCGTGAGTGACTACGACGTTCGCGTCATGACCGCCGTGCCGATCAGCGCAGTCGCGGAGCCCTTCATTCGCCTGCGCGCGATCAGGCACCTCGAGAAGGGCAGGATCGTCATCCTGGCGGGTGGGATCGGCCAGCCGTTCGTCACCACGGACTACCCGGCGGTGCAGCGGGCGGCGGAGATCGAGGCCGAGGCGATCCTCATCGCCAAGCACGGAACGGACGGGGTCTACGACCGGGATCCCAACACGCACCCCGAGGCACGTCGCTACCGCTTCCTCACCTACGACGACGCGCTCACGCAGGGCCTGCGTGTCATGGACCAGGCGGCCTTCGTTCTCGCCCGGGACCAGAGGATCCCGCTGCACGTCTTCGACATCGAGAGGGAAGGCGTCATCGCCGGCATCTGCCGGGGCGAGGAGCACGGGACGCGCATCGCCGCGGATGTCGAGACGGCATGGGCATGAGGCATGCCAGCCAGTGGGCCTCGTGACGCCGCGTCCACCGCAGCCCAGCCACCGGGTCATCAGGGCGGCACGTGACGTCCAGGTCGTCGGCGGCCACGGCCGCCTCACGACGTCGGCCGGAACGGCGCGATCGGGTTCTCCAGCTCACCGGCGAACTGCAGCGCGCTCGAAGGATCGGCGAGGTCGAGCATCTGCCGGTTGTTCCGCAGCTGGAGTCGGTTCAGGCACGAGAGCGGGAACGTCGTGGCGAAGATGTCGAGTCGACGCAACCGCTCGGCCAGCTGAGGGACCGACGCCTGGTAGTCGGCGACGCACTCCGCCACCGTCCGCCAGAAGGTCTCCTCGTCGAGGACGCCGGCGGTGACGAGGACGGCGTTGAGGAAGCGGAAGAAGCAGTCGAAGACGTCCGTGAAGATCGCGAGCAGCTGCTCGGCCTCGTCCACGTGGGCACGGATCCGCGCGATCTCCGGCGGCACCGGCGTCGACGGGTCCATGACCACGACCTCTTCGCCGATGTCTTTGAGGATGACCCGCTCCACCGCGGCGTCCCGTAAGACGAGGATGACGTTCTCCCCGTGCGGCATGAACGCGACGCCGTAGGCGTAGACGAAGTGCAGCAGCGGCACGAGGTAGGCGTCGAGGTAGCGACGCAGCCACGCGGCGGGGGAGAGCCCTGACCGCTCGATCAACGCGGCGGCGAAGGACTGGCCGTCCTGGTCGACGTGGAGCAAGGAGGCCATGGTGGCGAGGCGGTGGCCCGGCTCCAACCTGGGGATCGGGCTCTCCCGCCACAGTGCGGCGAGCATCTTCCGGTACGGCGAGGTCCTGTCGGTGACGGCCTCGAACTGCCGGTGGCGGTAGCCGACGGCCGCTCTCTCCCGGAGGATGGACACCCTCGTCCGGCGGAGGACGTCGTCGCCGGCGATGAGGTTCGCCACCCAGTCGTTGATCGCGGGCGTGGCCTCCATGTAGGCGGCTGATAGCCCACGCATGAAGCCCATGTTCAGCACCGACAACGCCGTCTTGACATAGTGCTTGTGCGGCGCGCTCACGTTGAAGAACGTGCGGATTGATTGCTGAGGGCGGTAGTCGTCGTCGCCGGGGCCGAGACAGACCAGGTGACGCAGGGCGACCTCGCGGGCGAACGTGACCGCGAGCTTGGTCCACCACTGCCAGGGGTGCACGGGGATGAGCAGGTAGTCGGCCAGGTCGAGGCCGAGGCCCGCCATGGTCGCGGCGAAGCGCCGTAGCGTGGCCTCGCCGAGCTCGGCCCGCATGAGGTCCTCGTAGTCCACGTCCGGCGAGCAGGTGAACGTCGTGTAATCCCGGTGCGCGGCCACCCAGAGGAGGCGAATCGGGTTCGCGGTTTCGGGAGCGTAGGCGTGGTGGTCGTCGACGCCGTAGCCGATCCGTCCACTGTTGGCGATGAAGCACGGGTGGCCGTCCACCATGGCGGCCTCGATGGTCTGGAAGTCGGCCTCCACGAGGTCGGCGGCGCGCAGGACCGGGCGGCTGAGCTTGTAGGCCATGCTCGCCAGGGTCGAGGTGATCTCCTCGAGGTAGACGGGGATGATCTCGTCGGTGAGTCGGAGCGAGTCCCGGAGCTCCACGATGAGGTCGCCGGCGTCGAGTGACAGCTGCTCACCGTCGAGCACCCTGCGGCGGCGGACGCTTCCCGGGGTGATCCGCCAGTGGTCGAGAGCCATCACCTCGGCGGTGAACCGGTACTCCACCGCGTCGTCGTCGCTGCGAACGACGTAGGCACCGTCGCTGACCTGCTTAGGGGTGACGAGACGCTCGTGGGAGAACTCGGCCAGCGCCTTGCGCACCAGTCGCTCGTTGGCCGCTGCCCACGCCTCGGGTGTCAGGTGCGCGACGGCCGCTTGGGGGTCCGAGATCATGTGTCGGCTCCCTCGAGCGTGGCCAGGTACTGCTCGCGCGTGCAGACGCTCAGCAGCGCCTTCTTCTCCGGTTTGGTGACGACACCGACCACCTGAAAGCCGACGTACGCGTTGAGCTTGTGGACTGCCGTGTTGCGGACGTCAGGCTCCACGACGACGCGACGGGTCGCCGGGTCGGCGAAGAGGAACTCCATGACCGTGCGGAAGACGGCGCGGGTGAAGCCGTGGACGGGGACGTCGGTGGGCGCGCACAGGACGTGCATGCCCACGTCGCCCTCCTGGGCGTCGTACAGGCCGACCAGCTCGACGTGCGCTGGATCGTACCGCTCCACCAGGAAGGCGGGCGTGTCGTTGGCGAGTCCGAGGAACGCGTCCCGGTGTGGGTCGTCGAGGACGGCCCGGTACGCAGCGGTGACCGTTGCCAGGTCGGCGTCCTGCATCATCCAGAACACCGCCTTGGGATGGGTCACCCACTGGTGGACGAGTGCGGCGTCTGTGTCCAGGTCGAGCCTGCGGAGGGCGAAGTCACCCAGCGCGGGGTCGTGGCGGGTGAAGACGATCCCACCCACGGCGTCACTCGGAGAGTCGGTCATGGCGCGACACCCTCCGGGACCCCGAACTCCTGGAACGTGACCGTCTTCTCGATCGGGTAGTACTCCCGCCCGAGGATCTCGCGGATGATCCACGCGTTGCGGTAGGCCCCCATGCCGAGGTCGGGGGAGGAGACGCTGTGCGCGTGCACGCCGCCGTTCTGGAGGAAGATGCCGCGGCCGGTGACGTCGATGCTGTAGTTACGCGCGATGTCGATGTGGCCGTAACGGTCCCATCGGATTCGGCCGAGCACGGGATTGAGGAAGCTCGGGACGCGGAACACGTAGCCGGTGGCGAGGATGAGGCCCTGCGTGCTCAGGGAGAAGTCCCGGTCTTGCTCGACGTGGTGGAAGCCGAGCGTGTAGGTGGATGTCGCGTCATCGTAGGCGGCGCTGGTCAGCTCGGCGTTCGTGAGCAGCTGGACCGGCACCGGTCCGTGAACGCTCTTCTGGTAGAGCAGGTCGAAGATGTCGTTGATGAGGTCGGCGTTGATCCCCTTGTAGAGAGCGCCCTGTTCTCCCGCCAGCTTGTGTCGGGTCTCCTCCGGGAGAGCGTGGAAGTAGTCCACGTAGTCGGGTGAGGTCATCTCCAGCGTGAGCTTGGTGTACTCCAGGGGGAAGAACCTCGGCGACCGCGTGACCCAGGTGAGCCGGTAGCCGTAGGTGTCGATGTCGCTCAGGAGGTCGTAGACGATCTCCGCGGCGCTTTGCCCGCTGCCGACGACCATGATGCTGTCCTTGCGGCGCACCTCATCCCGGCGCTGGAGGTAGTCAGCGCTGTGCAGGAAGTCGCCGCCGATCCCCTGACAGGCACTCGGAAGGTACGGCGCGGTCCCGGTGCCGACGACGATGTGCCGACCACGGAACTCGACCGTGTCGCGGGTGTCGGTGCGGACGGCACGCACCACGTAGCACTCGTCGGTCTCGTCGTACTCGACCGACGTCACGTCGTGGCCGAAGCGAAGGGTGTCGAGCTTCTCCGCCGCCCAACGGCAGTAGGCGTTGTACTCGCTGCGCAGCGGATAGAAGTTCTCCCGGATGTAGAAGGGATAGAGTCGGCCGGTCTCCTTCAAGAAGTTGAGGAAGGAGAACGGCGACGTCGGGTCGGCCAGCGTCACCAGGTCGGACAGGAACGGCGTCTGCAGGCGGGCGGACTCCAAGAGCATGCCCGGATGCCAGTCGAAATGCGGTCGCCGCTCCAGGAACACCCCATCGAGTGCGTCGATCGGATCGGTGAGGCAGGCCAGGCCGAGGTTGAACGGGCCGAGGCCGATCGCGACGAGGTCGTGGGTGACGTCGGACATGGCGGGTCTCCGGGGTCAGGGCTCGTCGGGACGTCGGGTGGTGGGTGGGCTGTCATCGACGTGCGGTCCGGCGCCGCATCCGTCGGGCAGCCGCTCACACACGTAACGGTGGGCGTGCTCGGCGAGCAGGTCCAGCACGTACGCGATGTCGTCCAGAGTGGTCGTGGGGTTGAGGAGAGTGAACTTCAAGTAGTGCTCGCCGTTCACGGTCGTGGCGGCGACCATCCCTTCGCCGGAGGCGGCCAGCGCGTCGCGCGCGTACAAGTTTGCGTCGTCGATGAGCTTGCGGCCCGGCCCGTCCGGCGGTACGTAGCGGAACACCAGCGTGCTGAGCTGTGACGGGGCGACGACCTCGAACCGTGGGTCGTGGGCCAGCAGCTCCCACGCCTTCGATGCCAGATCCACGACCTGGTCGAAGAGTCTGCCGAGCGTCTCGGGGCCCATGACGCGGAGGGTGAGCCAGAGCTTGAGCGCGTCGAAGCGGCGGGTGGTCTGCAGGCTCTTGTCGACCTGGTTGGGGATGTCCTGCTCGGCGGCGCGGACTGGGTTGAGGTAGTCCGCGTGATAGGTGACGTGACGGAGGACGGAGCCGTCGCGCACGACGACGGCACTGGAGCTGACCGGTTGGAAGAAGGACTTGTGGTAGTCGACGGTCACCGAGTTCGCGCGTTCGATGCCGTCAAGCAGGTGTCGGCGAGTGGGGGAGACGAGAAGCCCGCATCCGTAGGCGGCGTCGACGTGCAGCCAGGTCTGCTCCGACGCGCACACGTCGGCGATCGCCGGAAGCGGATCGATGGTGCCGTAGTCGGTCGTCCCCGCGGTCGCGACGACGGCCATGACCCGGTCACCGTGCCGTCGGCACCGACGGAGCTCACGGGCGAGGGCGTCCGGGCGCATGCGCCGCTTCGCGTCAGTCGCCACCGTGCGCACGGCGTCGGCCGCGAGGCCCAGCAGGGTCGCCGACTTGCGGACGCTGAAGTGGCTCGCCTCAGACGCCAGGATGCGGAGGCGCGGCAGAAGGTGCTGTCTGCCGGCGTCGTCTCCAGCGCCTCCGAGGGCTTCCTCCCGAGCGAGCAGGAGCGCCTGGAGGTTCGACTGGGTGCCACCGCTGGTGAAGACGCCATCGGCGGTGTCACCGAAGCCGAGGCGACGTGCCGTCCACGCGATGAGGTGCCGCTCGATGAGCGTGCCCCCGGCGCTCTGGTCCCAGGTGTCGAGCGAGGAGTTCACCGCCGAGAGGATCGCTTCGGCCACGAGGGCCGGGATCACCACCGGACAGTTGAGATGGGCGAGGTAGCGCGGATGGTGGAAGTAGACCGCGTCGCGAAGGTAGACCTCCTCCAACTCGTCGAGCGCGGCGGTGAGGTCGTGGAGCGGCCGGTCGAGGTCGATCTCGCCGATCTGGCGGGCGAGTGAGCCGGGTGTGATCCCGCTGAAGGGTTGCTCCGTACGCCTGATGCGATCCGCGACTCGCTCGATCCCCTCGCGAACGGTGCGTCGGTACCGGTCCACGCTGTCGTTGGTGAGCAAGTACGACGCGGCGTCAACGGCGTCTGGTCGCGTGAGGTCCGCTGGCATGGTGTGGTGAGGGTCCCCGTGCTGCATGGCGGTGTCCGGTCTCGACGGTCAGCGAACCCTGCGCGCCTTCCTGATCGCCTCGGCGAGGCGTTCCAGGTTCGGCGCGAACCCCTTGTAGGAGAAGCGAGGGACGGAGTCCCATGGTGTGATCTGGTCGGCCTTGACGGCAGGTAGCCGGGTCCAGGACGGCATCGCGGCGAGGTCGTCCGGCTGCAGGGCCGTGCTGCGGCTGTCCAGCAGGATCAGGTCGGCGGCGTACGTGTCGGCGTTCTCCCAGCTGAGGCTCTCGTAGTAGCCGCCGGCGTCGAGCTTCTCCGGTTGGACGAGGTCCACGCCAAGCTCGGCGAAGAAGAGAAGGTCGGTATTGACCTTCGGGTTCGACACGTAGAGGAGGTCTTGGCTGCCGGACGCGGCCATGACCTTGATGCCGGGGTTCGCGCGCACCGCCTCGCGCAGGGAGTCAGCGGCGGCCTCGAAGCGCGCCTTGGCTTCGGTGACAGCGGACGAGGTGAGGTCGGCGCCCAGCGCCTCCGCGAGCTCGGCGTAGCGCTGGATCGGCTCGAGGATCGGCACCCGTGCGACGTTGATCGCGACGCTGGGGGCGACCCGCAGGATCGTGTCCTTGCTCTCCTCCGGCACGTACCACAGAGAGCCCGGGTCGTACATGTGGGTGACCAGGAGGTCTGGTCGCAGGGCGGCGTACTTCTCGACGTTGAACTCGCCCCAGACGTTGCCGAGGATCGCCACCTTGTCGACGTCCAGGTCGCCGGCTTGCGGGTGGGGCGTGCCGTCCTGGTTGGTGGTCTCGCCGAAGACTCCGACGATCTTGTCCTCCAGCCCCAGGTCGACGAGCGCGGCCGCTGTGCCGGTGAAAGCCACGATGCGGGAGGGGGTGGTGTCGGCGGTGATCGTCTCGCCGCGGTCGTCGGTGAACGACCAGCGCGTGCGCTCGTTCGGTTGCGAGGTCGAGGGGGTGGCTGACGAGCCGGCGGCGTCGCCACCCGTGCCACAGCCACTGAGCAGCGAACCGGCCGCGGCAGCGGCGCCGAGGGCGAGGAGTCGCCGCCGGGATGGTCGGGCGTCGATGGGGTACGACATGCGAGGACGGGCTCCTTCGTGACGAACCGAGGTTGGTTAGGCATACCTAACTGAATGTCCGTTAGGTTAACCTAACCTAAGCCTGTTCGCGACGCAGCTGCCTGTGCGGATCCTCACGGAGTGCGATCCACGTCACGTGGTGCGGGTCACCTGTGTGGGTCAACGGTGGTCGCACGGGGCACGAGCCCCGTGAAGTGAACCCGGCAGCCTTCCGGACGGTGGGCGAGCCGGGTTTGCGCTCTCTGGGCGCCTGTCAGACTCGCTGACCTCGGCGACGAGAGGCTCCACCGCAGTGCGCCAGGTGCCGCCGCGGGTCCAGCACCACGCCACCGCGTCCGGGACGGCAAGGAGACACTCCTCGTGCGCTCGGTGGTGTAGGTACGTCAGCGTGTCAGCGCAACCAGCGAACCGGACCGATTGGCAGAGCACCCGGCGGTCGCTCTCGACGAGTTCGCTTCAGACCTTCCGCCCACCTCCAGCGTGGGCGTGGCCGGCAGCGACGCGCCGTGATTCCCGGTGAATTTACTCGGCCGATTTCGGCAGGGGCGGGCGCTTGTCATCACCACGGTGTACCAAAGGGAAAAGCTCGCCGCGTCCAGAGGGGAGAGCCCCATGGATGTCCCGCGTTCCCCTGTCGCCCGTCGCACTGTCGTCAAGGCCGGCCTTGGTGCGGCGACCGCCGCGATGATAGGAGCTGATGTGGTGTCGGCGGCCGCCGCACACGCCGCGCCCGGCGATGAATTCCCGTGGATTATCAGCTGTGAGGAATGGGGCGCCCGGCCGCCGAACGGCACGATCGAGCTGAGTGACATCGCCACCAACAAAATCATCGTCCACCACATGGCCTTCCCCAACGTCACCGACTACTCGCGGGAGCACGCGATTCAGCTCGCGCGCGACTGCCAAGACCTGCACATGGACGGCAACGGCTGGGTGGACACCGGGCAGCACTTCACGGTGAGCCGTGGCGGTTACGTGCTCGAAGGACGGCATCGCAGTCTCGAGACGCTGTCGTTGGGGGAACGACAGGTGATTTCCGCTCACTGCCCTGGTGAGAACGGCCGGGCGATCGGAATCGAGAACGAGGGCACCTACATCACCGAACGACCGCCGGAGGCGCTTCTCCGTTCCCTCACGCGGTTGTGCGTCGTCATCTGTCAGCAGTATTCACTTCACGCCTGGGACATCTTCGGGCACTGGGACTTCCGGGACACCCAATGTCCGGGCATCGCCTTCTACGCGATGTTCCCGCAGCTGCGGCGTCGGGTCGCCGAAGGCCTTGGGGAGGGACCCGGTGACGCGCCCGCCCGTCGGTGGCCGGATATCTGGCGCTTCGTCGGTGGGCCGGTGGTGAGGCTCGTGCAGTACCTGCTCAACCACCACGGCTACCAGCTCGACGTCGATGGTGTCTTCGGTCCGTTGACGACGGCCGCGGTCCAGGACTGGCAGGCCCGGAACGGCATTCCGGTGGATGTGGACGCCACAGTGACGCCACCCACGTGGGAGTCGCTCGTCCCGTCGCTCGACCACACCGCCCAAGGCGTCGCGGTGACGGCCGTCCAGTACATCCTGCGGTGGAAGGGCTACACCGACGTCGCCTTGACCGGTCGGATCGACCAGCCGACGTGGCAGGCGATTCAGCACATCCAACGCCTGCATGGACTTCGACCGAACGGTGTCGTCGACGCGAGCACGTGGTGTGTGCTCGCGGGCGGAATCGTGCGCGAGTCACTTCGGTAGGGAAGTCCCTCGCCTCGACACGTGACAAGCCGGGCCACGCTCCAGCGGGCAGCCGGAGAGGCTGCCGGCGCTGCTGTGACCCGGGAGGCGGCTGGTGCGGAAGCTGGAGCAGGAGATCGAGGTCAAGTATCGGGTTGGCGACCCGGCGGCCCTGGAGACGGCGTTGGCGGCCCGCGGCGTGCGGCTGTCCCCGCCCGTGGTGCAGGACGATCAGGCGTTCGCGCCGGGGTCCTGGTCATACGGACAGCCCAAGACGGGCGTGGTCTTCGCCCGGCTGCGCACCCAGGACGGCGTTCACGTCTTCACGGTCAAGCGGCCGATCGACAACGAGCAGGCGTGCGTGGAGCACGAGAGGCCTGTCACGGACCGGGAGGAGATGGCGCGGGCGCTGGAGCTGATGGGCTGGCGGCCCACGGTGCGGATCGTCAAGCGCCGCCGCACCGCCCGCCTCGACGCCCTCGGCATCGACGTCTGCGTGGACGAGGTCGACCACGCCGGGGTGTTCCTGGAGCTGGAGCGGGTGGTCGGCGCCGGCGAGTCGGGGGAGGCGGTGCAGACCGAGCTCGACGAGTGGGCTCGGTCGCTGGGCGAGGAGGTGGGACTGGAGCGGACCAGTGACACCTATGACTCCCTGGTCCGTGTCGCCTTGTCCCGCGCCTGACCGCCTCGGGGGCCGGCCACGTGAGCGTGAGTGGCGATGGTGGCCTGGCCGGGACGTTCCCAGCCGACCCACTCGTCGAGATCATCGAAGATCGCTTGCATGGCGGCTCGCGCGAGGGCGGCCTGTGCGGCGCCGGGGATCCCGATGCGGTTCCAGTGGAAGATCACGTGGAGGGCGATCACGGCGCGGATGCCTCGGGTGAGCTGACCGGTCTCCCGCAGAGCTCTCAGCCGCCTGCCCGCCCTCTCGAAGGCGGTGAGCCAGTCGTCGGCGATCTCGCCGGGGCGGACTGTGCCGAGGAGAAGCTGTCGGACCCCGCTGGTGAAGGAGAACCAGGCCGAGGGGGAGGGCGGCTCTCCGAGGAGAGGAGCGCGCTGCTCGGCGACTCGGGCCCAGACGTCGCCCTGCTCGTTGAGGTCGAGGCCCGCGGCGCGCATGAAGGCGGTGCAGAGGATCAGTGACCGTTCCCTCCGGTCGGTCGCGGCGCCGTTGAGGAAGGTGAGCAGGTGACGGCTGTCGGCGTGGAACAGCTCGTGCGCGGCGTCCATGCTGGCGGGACCGCCGAAAGCGTGGACCTCCGGCTCGTAGATATCGCTGGTCCACTCGACGCCTTTGGTGAGGAGGGACTGAACCACGCAGCCACCGCCGGCGATCGCTTGTTCGGTGGGGACGTACCGGACTCGCCAGTGCCCTTTGCGGACGAACCACCAGGAGGTGAGGAGACCGTCGGCTTCGGCGGCAGGCAGGACGCGGGACAGGTGGGCGACGGCATGGTGTTCGCGTTCGAGAAGATTCGTGCCGGGGAAGGTGATGTTCACCTGCTTCCAGAGCGTCTCGTCCACGGGTGAGTCCTTCGGTCAGCAGAGGAGGAGACAGGCGTCCCACCTGGTCGTCGTGGTTCCGGCGGTGGCCAAGGCGGCGCCGGCCGTTCCATCGAGGAGCCCAGGCGGCTCATCGGGCGCGGCGGCGGCCCGCCGATGCAGGTCCAGCACTGGGGCGAGGGGAATCGGGGTGAGAGCGTCGGCCGAGATCCGCCGTGCGGTCGCGACGAGCCCCGCGGTTCCATGACAGAGTCCGCGGTCGATGAGACGGTCGAGCTGCGTGGGGTCGCTCACGCACGCCGCGAACGCGGTTTCGGCCTTTCGCTGGCGGATGGTGTCACCCAGGGCGCGGCCGGCAAGCTGCTGGGCGCGGGCGATGCCTGGAGTTCCGTAGCACCAGGACGGCCGGAGCGGGCCCGGCTGGCTGGTGTCGCCGCGGCGTAGGTCGTCGAGCGTGACCACCTGCGGCCACCACGTGCTGTCGCCGGACCGTCGTTCCCACTCATCCAGCCACTGACAGATCCGGGTGATCGCCGCGCGCTGGCCGTTGACCTCCACACCGTCGAGCATCGTGAGCGCCATCAACGCGAGCGGTCCCGCGATTCCGTGGGCCATCCCGTGATTGCTGTGGCCCCCGGCGGGGTTGGACTCGTCGTAGCGAGGGCCGGTCGGGCACCACCAGCCGGGAAGCCCATGGAGGGGCTCGGTGAGCCGCACCAGGTAGACCAGCACGTCGCGGAGCAGATCGAGGTCACCGATGCGACGCAAGACGACGCCGAGCCCGGTCAGCCCGCGGATCAGGTCGAACTCGGCGTAGTGCGGGCGCTCGCGCCGGTCGATGCGGCGGTGTGCGGCTTCCAGGCGTCGGCGGGTCACTCTCGCGGTTCCCTCGACGGCGGTGACTTTGGCCCCGGCGACGCCTGGATGGTCGGCGGCGGCGAGCACGAACGCCAGAGCGGGCGCCCCGTAGTAGAGGCTGGCTCCGTCGGCGATGCTCACGCCGTCGGCGACGGCTCGTTCCAGCGCCGCGTAGGCTTCGTGCCACCGGCCTGCCTCCAGATGGAGGAGGGCGATGCCCATCGCTCCTTCGGCGAGGTTCTGCTCGATCGTCATGACGGCCTCCGGGCGAGGTCGGCGAGGGCGACGGCGCGGGCCAGGCGGAGGCAGTGCCGCTCGGAGGAGAGATCGACCCGACCACGCGGGCGTGGTGCAAGTGCAGCAGGTCGGCCAGGACCTGGTCGGCGTCGAGTCCGTCCCGGTCGACGAGGGACCGATAGGTGGTCAACGTCCGGGTCAGCTCCGCTGCCACATCGCCGTCGGCGTACGGTTGGCGAGCGGCGGCGAGTTGAGCGGGTTGGAGGCGCGGTCCGCTCAGGTGGGGGGCGTGGTCGGCGAGCCAGCGCGCGCCCGATGAAGGCGTGGGCGATGGCGAGCATCCCGGCGGCGGCGGTGGCTTGCCGGTCGCCGGACAGCCGCCGCAGGGCGGCGCGAGAGTCGGCGGCGAACACCGCCTCGGCGGCGGCGAGGGTCGCTCCGGTGCCGTAGCGTGCCTCCGGTCGGTAGGTCGCCAGCGTGTAGTCGGCCAGCAGACCATCGTCGTCCAGCCGCTCGGCCCACCGGGCGAGGTCGCCCGCGACGTCCGCGAAGTCAGCGGCGTCCCGCAGCGGGATCCGAAGCCGCACATGCGGCTCGGGCTCGGGATACCGCAGGAACCACCAGCCCGCGGGAAGCTCGGAGAACGCGGCCAGGCGGGCGAGGATGTCGTCAGGTCTGCCGTACAGACGCGCCTCCACCCAGCGTGACCGCCCAGGCAGGTGCCGCAGTCTGCTGGCTGGACGGGCCGGTCGGGCGGGCGGCCGGGGACGCTCCGGAATGTGGGCGAGAGTGAGCAGAAGCTCGGCCGGCCTGCCACCGATCCAGCCTGACGGCCCGGGGGCCTCGGTGAGCACAGCGGTCGCGTGCCGGTCCAGATGGCTGCGCAGCACCGCCAGATGAGCGCTCTCGTCCAAGTCCAGCCGCAGCCGCGCATCGTCGGCGCCGAGGAGAACCTTGCGTGGCAGCCGGTGGCGCTCGCGGTACCGCTGCCAGGCATCCCGCCACCGCGGCCACGGAGCGGTCCGATCGGGCAGCGCGGACCGGGAGATGACCCACCGAGCCGGATGCACGATGGAGCGGCCCCGCCGCACCCGCGGCAGGAACGGCAGGGTGTGGGCCTTTCCCCAGTCGAACGGGGCGCAGGGAGCCGTCCAGGCCGTCCAGATCTCCGTCAGGAACCGCACCAGCGGCTGCTGCAGATTCTGCAGCCGTACGCAGTTGAACAGCAGCGGCTCGACCGGCCGGCCCGTGCGGCGGGACACCAGCCAAAGCCGACGGCTGTCGCCGGCCACCGCCAAATCCTCCAGGGTCCACGGCGGGTCGGGACAGAAGTCACCGGCCGGCAGAACGGGCAGGAGGCGCGGCGCGCGAGCGACGGTGGCGAGCCGGGCGTCCAGCGGAGGGCCGGACAGCTGGACGGCCTGAGCGTTCGGCATGGCGGTCGGCAACTCCTGGTAGGCGCGGCGGAAGCGCTCACGCTCGCCAGGGGCAAGCAGGTACAGGAACCGCGCCGCCGAGACTCCCGCGTGCCGGGCCCCACCCACCACTGTCAGGGTGAACGCGCCTCGATCGAGGTCGTCGAGCGTCGCGGCGGCGAGGGTGAACCGCAGTTCGGTGTGCGGAATCGCTGGCCGGTCATCATCACCGCGCAAGCGCGCGATCAGCTCGTCGTCGAGCACCACCTCGGTCCCGCCGTCCAGAGCGGATCGCTGAGCCAGCTCGACGAGCACGGCGTCCCGGGCCGTGAACACATCAGGGGCGCGACGGTGGGAGCCGCGGTATCCGGCGGGAAATCCGAGCGCGCGTAGAACGTCGCGCAGCGGCACGGCCGCGCCTGGGCCCCACCGTTCGATGAACGCGTGGTGGTACTCATCCCAGCCGGGTAGACGTGGCGCGACGGCGACGAGAGCGGACGCGGCCTCCGCGGCCTCACGTGTCACGGCCGGCGGCAGCGTCACAGCGCAGTCGAGCCGCAGGTCGACCGCGATCGTGCCGCCAGGGTCGGGCAGGTCGATGTAGCGGGCCAGGTGCGCGGCAGGGTCGGTCACGGTCATCGGAGGCCGAATCGCCGACACCAGCACACCCGCCTCCACCAGAGCGGCGAGCAGACGCTCGGCCTCCGCCACGCCGCCGGGCATCTCCTGACCCACCCTCGCGGCCAGCGCCGTGAACGCCACCGGGGGTCGGGCCGCCTCGACCGCCACCCGCACCGGATCGGTCAGGTCGATCTCCACGTCCCACAGCCGGTCGTCCCGCGCGCGGGCGCAGGGCAGCACCCACGTCCCGCCGCGCGCGTACCCCACGGCGTTCGTCACCACGGCGACCGCGCGGAGCGTCGGCAGGTCCCGCTCTGCCAGAGCCGTGTACTCGGCGATGAGACGGTCATCGAGGCGGATCGCGTGGTGATGGTGCTCCCCCCAGCGGACCGCCGCGCGGGCGCCCAGCTCGACCGGGGCCACACCGGCGAAGTGTCCGAACGGGGTCGCGCGGGTCGTCCACCGCAGCAGATACCGGACCACCGCCTCCACCAGGCGCCGCAGCCTGCGCGTCTCGAGCGCCGCGCCGGCCACAGCCTCGTCGATTCGGGTGGCCAGCTGCGGCGCGGCGTGCAGGACGGCGTCGGAGAACTCGGGCAGCGCCCACACCTTCCGCAGCCAGGCCAGCCACTGTTCGGGCTGGTCGACGGTCAGGTCGGGCCAGTCGGGGAGAGCCAGGTCCTGGGGGTAGGAGGCGGCCCTGATCAACGCCGCGTCCACCGCATGGAACACCCCACGCTCCGCGTTCGACATGGGAGATAGAGAGAAAGAGGAGATCGGGAGCAAAGGCGGACCAGGAGAAGGGCGGCCCGGCCGCTCGTGGAGAGGCGGGCCGCCCGAGGATCACTCAGTTGCTGTGGGTGACACAGGCGTTGGAGCCCGTGTTGCCCGAGCCGCAGTTGTCGCTGGTTTGGGTGGCGTAGGCGCCCGCCGTGGGACCCGCGTCGACCAGACGAATGTTCAGCTCGTAGCTCGTGGTGCTCTGCTCCATGTGTGTCTCCTTTCATAGTCAGGACCTCCACGGAGGCGGAGGTCAGCGGAAGGACACGACGAGGCGGCTGTGCCGCTTGTCCAGCACGGCCCCGTCCGGCAGGTCGCTGTCGGGGGTGTCGATGGGAAAGACCTCCAGGGCGGGAGTCGGACAGCCCGCCTCCGCCCACGCGCGCATGTCCTCGACCATCCGCTCGGCCGCCGCCTGCGCGTCGGGACCGTGGGCGTAGGCGCCAAGGTCGAAACGCCGGTCAGTCCACCGAATCGTCCGGTAGGCCAGCGTGCCGTTGTGCCACGTGGCGGAAGTCCCGTACGGCCACGACGGCGCGACCAGTCCAGAGGCGATGGCCTTCTCCTCCGCGGTCAGGACCACGGCGTGCTCGCGCAGACGGGTCGCGTGCCACATGCTCAGGTCGTGGAGGGCCGTCATGGGCGGCAGGCTCAGCCCGGCCCAGGCCTCCCGCCTCGGCTGGCTCAGAACGCCCTTGACGGCGTCCGGGTCGATCCGCTCACCCTCGTCGAGTCGCAGATACACGCCGTCGGCGACGTCGAGATAGCGGGTGGGGTGAGCGCCGGCGCCCTGCACCGGGACGAACCCGCATTGGCGGTGGCTGTGGCTCACCAACCGGTCGCCGCGGCGATGGAGCGCCCAGGACCGGGTGGTTCCGAACGTCCGCAGCGGCACGACCAGGACGCCGCCCTCGGTGAGCTGCTCACGCCAGGCGGGCGGGATGTCCCAGGCCCCGGCCGTGACGATGATCAGGTCGTACTGGCGAGCCGGCTCGATGACCTGCTCGGCGTCCGCGCACACCACGGCGACGACGTCGTCATAGCCGGCGTCCTTCAAGCACGCGGTGGCGCGCGCGGTCACCTCCGGGTCGATGTCGACCGTGGTCACCGATCCCGTCTTGCCGACGAGCTCGGCCAGCAGCGAGGCGTTGTAGCCCCCGCTGCCGATCTCCAGCACGTGTCGGCCCTCCAGACCGTCGAGCGCGTCGGCCGCCTGGCCGAGCATCTCCGCGATCAGGTACGGCGCTGACACTGAGCTGATGCTCTCCCCACTGGGGAGCTGTTTGGTGATGATGGAGGAGGTGGCGGCGTACGCCTCCTCCATCGACACGCCTGGGGTGAACAGGTGGCGGGGAACCGTCCGCAGCGCAGCCTCCACCTCGGGACGCAGGGTGAGTTCCTTCGCCTCATGGTCGGCGGCGATGTCGTCGACCATCGCGTTCCGAAGCTCCGCGGCACGGTCGGCGTCAGTGCTCACGACATGTCCTCTCTTCCTCATCGGCCGATCACGGGAGGCCGACCCCGGCACGCGACCGGACACCGTCGGTGGCGTGCATGGTCAACGGCAGCGAGCGGACGCACGGCGAGGCGCGGCGCAGAGCGGTTGCCCCCTGGGAAGCGCACGCCTCCTCACTGTGCTCCGGTATTCACGGTGAGTAAAGAAGCGTAGCGTAGTCGTTTCTCGGGAACGCGCCACGAAGGGATACGAAACGTAGCCCTTTCAGGGCTGGTTTTCCGGTTCCGAAAACCGACCGGTGCTGTCAGGAGAAATCGCGGATGCCTCCCAATGACGTCATGAGGCCCGCGTCGTAGCCTGATGCTGACTGCCATCACGGAAAGGTCCGGGGCCTATGGAGGGCGGTACCATTTCCGACCGCGTGCGTGAGCTCCGTCGCCGCCGCGGGATGACCCAGGAGGAGCTCGCCGAACGCAGCGGTCTGTCCGTCGCCGTGGTCAAGAAGATCGAGCAGGGCGGCACGGCGCGCATGGAGACCTACCACAAGCTGGCCAAGGCGCTGGGTGTGCGGACCGTGTGGTTCGTCGCCCCCTCCGCTCCCGAGCCCGTCGAGGTGGCCGTGGACGACGCGGCGCTGGCGGACATGCGGTCGGCGATCAGCCCTCCAGTCGGGCTGACCGGCACACCGCTGTACGGCTCGGTGGACGAGGAGCTTGTAGACCTACGTGCTTTGGAGCGGGCCATCTCCTCAGCCGCGAAGGCCTATCACGGGGACAGCTACGACGACCTGGCGCAGATCATGCCGGCGCTGGTACGCAGCGCCCATCACCACGTCGAATACTTCGACAGCGACGGGCCGGAACGGCGAGAGGCGCTGCGGCTGCGGGCCGACATCACCGGCCTGACCGGTCGGTACCTGATTCAGATCCGCGCCCACGACCTGGCGCTGATCGCGCTGCAGAGCTCCCTGCGGGACGCCCTGGAGATCGGCGACACCCCGCTCGCGGCCGCGGCGGTGTGCAGCCAGGCGTGGGCGATGATGCGGCAGGGCAGGTTGTCGGAGGTCGAGCAGCTGTGTGTGACCACCGCCGACCAGATCGAGCCCAAGATGTCCAAGGCCACCCCCGACGAGCTGTGCGCGTGGGGCTACATGTTCCTGCGCGCCGCCGCGGCGGCCGCTCGGAACAACCGCATGGAGGAGGCCCGTGAGTACGTGTCGATCGCCACGACCGCGGGCACCCGGCTGGGGCGTCACTACGAGGACCTGGCGGGGCACAAGGCTTTCGGTCCCTTGAACGGGCTGATGATGGCCGTGGAGATCGAGGTGCTGGACGACCACCCTGACACGGCGTTGCAGAAGGCCGCGCGGATTCCGCCCGACGCGGGGCAGGGCAACGCGTCCGGGTGGGACCGGCACCGCGTGGACGTGGCGGTGGCGCACCTGCGCTTGGGAAACGTGGACGAAGCGGAGAGGATCCTCACCGACATCCGTCGCGAGCATCCGAGATGGATGCGCTATCAGCAGTACGCCCGCGACGCGGTTCGAGCGCTGCTGGACGCGCGTCCGAGAATGCCCGGTGAACTGACTCGAGAGGTCGTCGACTTCATGGGTCTCGCCGTGTGAAGCGCGCGGTGACCACAGTCGGCCCGCACGGCGACACACCCTTGCGCACCAGAGGTCCCGGTGCGACGGTGCTTGTCATCGAAAGAGTCAGCCGGGAGACGCGATGGATGCCAGGCGTGGCGAAACCCGTGGGATGTCCCGGAAAGAGCTGCTGCGGGCCGGCGGTGTCGTGACCCTGGCGACCTTCGGCCTGCCGGGGTGCCAGTTCCTGTCGACCGATCCGGATAAGGGTCAGCGGTCTCGCGACGGCGACTCGGCGAGCGGCGTGGAGGCCCCTGAGCTGGCTCGGAAGGTGAGGACGGGTGAGCTGCCCCCCGTCAAGGAGCGCCTGCCGGAGAACCCCGCGGTCGTTCGGCCAGTGGAACGCCCAGGCCAGTACGGCGGTGAGTGGCACACCTTGTTGCAAGGCAGCGCGGACACCTCATGGGCGGCGCGGGTCCTGTTCTACGACTACTTGCTCCGCTGGGATCCAGAGTGGACCCGGGTGCTCCCGAATCTGGCCGAGGAGTTCGAGGCAAGCGACGACGCCACTGCCTACACGTTCCGCCTGCGGCGTGGTGTCAAGTGGTCGGACGGTGCGCCGTTCACCGCTGACGACATCGTCTTCGCGCAGAACGACGTGCTCAGCAATCCCGAGCTGTACCCCGTTCCGCCGTGGCCGGGGCGGGCGGAGAAGGTCGACGACATCACCGTCCGGATCACGCTGGATGAGCCGGACGGCTTGTTCCTGCAGCGTCAGTGCACCGCGTTGGGGCGCCACCTCATCGGACACCCCCGACACTACGCCCAGCGCTTCCACGCGGCCTACAACCCTGACGCCGACGAGATGGCGAAAGCCGAGGGGTTCGAGGACTGGGTCGCGTGGTACGGAGCGAAGCTCGACCCCTACCGCAATGTCGAGCTCCCTGTGCTGTCGGCGTGGAAGTTCACGAGCGCGCCGGGGAGTGGCACCCGCGCCGTCGCCGAGCGAAACCCGTACTACTGGAAGGTGGACACCGAGGGACGTCAGCTTCCCTACATCGACCGCGTCGTCTTCGAGTTGATCAACGACGTGCAGGTCATGGTCACCAAGGCGATCGCGGGTGACTTCGACATCCACTGCCGGCACTTCAACACGCTCACCAACAAGCCGGTGCTGGCGCGGGGCCGAAGCCGGGGCAACTACGACTTCTTCGCCCTGCGGTCAGGATCGATGAACCACACGCTGATCCAGCTCAACCTGACGCACAAGGATCCGGTCCTCCGAGAGGCCTTCCAGAACAAGGACTTTCGCATCGGACTGTCGCACGCGATCAACCGCCAGGAGATCATCGACGCCGCCTTCCAGAAGCAAGGACGACCCTGGCAAGCCGCTCCACGGCCGGAGTCGGAGTTCTTCGACGAGGAGATGGCCACCCAGTACCTGGAGTACGACGTGGAGTTGGCCAACCGCTACCTCGACAAGGCCGGTTACGCCGCCCGAGACGGGGAGGGTCGTCGACTCCGACCGGACGGCAAGCCGCTGGCCTTCACCCTCGAGTTCAGCGCGGAGCTGCGCCCGGAGTGGGCCGACACCGCCCACATGATCGCGGCCTACTGGAAGGCCGTCGGCTTGGACGTCATGGCGCAGCCACGCAACCGGTCCCTGTGGGTCGAGCGGGTGGCGGCCAACGAGCACGACGTCGTCATCTGGCAGGGTGACCAGGGTGGGTACAACGCGATCGCCACCCTGCTGGAGCCGTTCTACTTCTTCCCCCAGCTCCCCGGCGGCTCCCGGTTCGCGGTCCGGTGGGCCGAGTGGTACCAGACCGGTGGCGCGTCAGGGGAGGAGCCGCCGGAGTTCAACAAGCGTCAGATGGCCTTGTACGACGAGATCCTCGCCACCACCGACCAGGAGCGCCAGTTCGTGCTGATGAAGGAGATCCTGGCCATCGCCAAGGAGAACTTCCAGGTGATCGGAGTCGGACTCGAGGCCAATGGTTACGGAATTGTCAAGAACAACGTCCGTAACGTTCCCGCGGAGATGATCGACACCTACACGGTGCAGACGCCGGGGCACACCCATCCTGAGCAGTACTTCATCGAATCGTAGCCCGGGTCGGAGCACTGTCGCGGCACACGAGGGATCCGGGGGAACGGGGAAACAGCCGTACGGCCCTTGTTGCGACCCTCGCGAACGTCGGAGGTGGCGGAGGTGTCATGGGGATGGCCGATGTCGGACTCCGGCGTGACAGATTTCGGCCACATTGCGTTCCGTCCGCTCCTTGCCACCAGGCCTTACAACGCTGCAACATGCCGGGTCATAGGTGTGCGGGGGCGATCGGCCTCGACGGTCGGCCGTGGGGTACTGGGAGGGGCTTGCGGTTCGGTGTGTGCTCGGACGTCGACCCTGGCGAACGCTCGCCGTGACCACGCGAGCGACACGTCATCGCACCCTGTCATGGTCTGTGTGAGCGTCCCGATGACCAACGGCTTGGAGAAGCCATGAGCACAGCACGGCGAGATGTCCACCGCGTCAGTCGCCGAGGACTCCTCCTGGGAGGTGCGGCGTTCGCGGGTGCCACCATGCTCGGCGGCTGCGGAGGCTCGGTGTTCCGTGGTGGCGGCAAGGTGCGCTACTGGAACCTCTTCGGTGGCGGCGACGGCGTCCGCATGGTCGAGATGCAGAACGCGTTCCGTGAGCAGCACCCGGAGATCAACCTCGAGGCGGTGACGCTGTCGTGGGGCGCGCCCTACTACACCAAGCTCGCGATGGCGGCGGCCGGTGGCCGAGCACCTGAGGTCGCGGTAGCCCACCTGACCAGGCTCCCGCAGTACGCCGAGGACCTGCTGGATCCGTTCGACCTCGACCTGCTGGCCGAGTTCGATGTGCGGCCCGAGCACTTCCCCTCGGTGCTGCTGGAGCACGCCACGTACGGCGACAAGCTCATGGCGGTGCCCCTCGACGTCCACACCATCGTCCTCTACGTCAACCGACCGCTGGTCGAGCAAGCTGGCCTGCTCGCCAGCCCGGACGCCCTGGTGGAGCTCAGCAGCCCGGAAGACTTCCTGTCCGCTCTGGACGAGCTGTCCGAGGTGGCGGGAGGCGTGGCGCTGGCCACCGCGAACGACACGGCGACGCTGTGGCGGTGCTTCTGGACCTTCTACCGTCAAGCAGGCGGCGACATCGTGCTCCCCGAGGGCGGCACGGTGGAGTACGACCGGGAACGGATGCGCGAAGTCCTCGAATTCTGGTTGCAGGTCTTCGACGGCAAGCGCGCCTCGGCGACGATGGACTACGGCGCCGGCGTCGCGGCGTTCGCCAGCGGCGAGACACCGCTGCTGGTGAACGGGAACTGGGAGCTGCCGACCTTCGTCACCGCCCAAGAGGAGACCGGCAAGCCGGACTTCACGATGGTCCCGATACCGGCGCTGTTCGGGCCGGAGCCGTTGGTCTTCGCCGACTCCCACGCGCTGGTGCTGCCACGCCAGTGGTCCCGTGACCCCGAGACGGATCGCTCTGCCTACTTGTTCATCTCCAGCCTGCTCAAGGACATCACGTGGGCGGGAGGCGGGCACGTCCCGGCGTACCAGCCACTCGCCACGAGCGAGGAGTACCTCGAGCTGCGTCCTCAGTCGAACTACCGCGGAGCGGCCGAGGTGGCGCAGCTCGACCCTCCGGCATGGTTCAGCGGAGCCGGCTCGGAGTTCGAGAACCAGCTGGGTCAGGCGCTCTTCGCGGTCTACCGGAGGACGCTCACGCCTGACGAAGGGATGGACCAGTTCGAAGCGGCGATGAACAAGCTGCTGAAGACTCCCTCGCCCGTCTAATGTCGTCTCGAGTTAGCTCACGGACGCGTGCGATGACCGGTGCTCGCCTCACGCGACGAGGAGGTGCGGCATGGCCGCCCAGGAAGTGGTAGCTCAACAGCAGTCGGCCACAGTACCAGTGACGGGGTCGGTACGGCGACGGGTACCGACCGGCCTGTGGTTCATCCTGCCGTTCTTCGTCCTCTACGTCGCGTTCCTCATCGTCCCGGTGTTCTTGGGGCTGGGTATCAGCTTCTTCAACACCAGTCTCTCCGGTGGCCTCGGTGAGTTCGTGGGCTTCGCGAACTACGCGGAGCTGTTCGCCGACGAGGCCGTCTGGGACAGCTTGTGGAACACGGTCAAGTTCACCCTGCTGAGCACGCCACCCTTGGTGGTGCTGGCGTTGGTGATGGCGCTGCTCACCAACAACGCGATGCCGGCGCGGTGGCTGCTGCGGCTCTCCTACTTCATGCCGTTCCTCGTCCCCGTCACGGTCGTGACGACGGTGTGGTCGTGGATGTTCCGCACCGACTTCGGCTTCGTCAACGGCATGCTCGAGGCTATCGGGCTGGAGAAGGTCGACTGGCTCGGTCAGCCCGGGACGGCCATGATCTCGATCGTCATCACGACCACGTGGTGGACGATCGGCTTCAACTACCTGCTCTACCTTGCCGGTTTGCAGCAGATCCCGCCGGAGCTGTACGAGGCGTCGGCGATCGACGGTGCCAACGCGTGGAAGCAGTTCACCAACATCACCCTGCCTCTGCTCGGTCGGGTGACCGGTCTGATCCTGGTGCTGCAGCTCATCGCGAGCCTGAAGGTCTTCGACCAGATCTACCTGCTCACCGGCGGCGGCCCGAACTTCTCGACCCGCCCGATCCTCGAGTACGTCTACGACATGGGCTTCACCGGGTTCCGGCTGGGCTACGCGTCGGCGATCTCCTACGTGTTCTTCCTCATCATCTTGGTGTTCGCCTTCATCCAGGTGCGGCTGTTCTCGTCGAAGGAAGGATCCGGCCGATGAGCGCGACGACGACCATCCCGACGTCCCAGCGACAGGCCGCCAGGGAGCTCACCGGGCCTCGGATCTTCACGCCGAAGGTCGGTCGGGTCCTGATGTGGATCGCCGCGGCCGTGTTGGCTGTGCTCTGGTTGCTGCCTGTGCTGTGGGCGTTCGACACCTCGCTCAAGCCGGAGTCGGAGACGACGGTCTATCCGCCGACCTGGATCCCGAGCCGGTTCACTGCCGAGGCCTACTCGGCCGTTCTGGCCCAAGGGGACGTGCTCGTGTGGTTCGGCAACTCCGTCATCGTCTCCACCGCCGTGACCGTCATGACGGTGCTGACCTCGGCGTGGGCCGGTTACGCCTTCTCCCGGCTGCCCTTTCGGGGGATGAACATCCTCTACGCGATCACCATCGCCGGCATCATCGTGCCCGGCAACGTGCTCGTGGTGCCGCTGTTCCAGGAGATGCTCGCCCTTCGGATGGTCGACACCTACTGGGGCATCATCCTGCCCCAGGTGGCCGCGCCGGTCATGGTCTTCATCTTGAAGAAGTTCTTCGACGCGCTGCCGAAGGAGCTCGAGGAGGCGGCGCTCGTCGATGGTGCGAGCCGGTGGCGCATCTTCTGGCAGATCGTCATGCCGCTGTCGCGGCCGATCCTCGCGGCCGTGTCGATCTTCACCTTCATCGGGGCGTGGAACAACTTCTTCTGGCCGTTCCTCGTCACCTCCGACCCTGACCTGATGACGCTGCCTGTCGGTCTGGCGAACGTGCAGTCGTCGTACGGTCTGCGGTACGCCCAGATCATGGCGGCCGCCATGATCGCCGCAGTGCCGCTCGTGGTGGTCTTCATCTTCTTCCAGCGGCAGATCATCCGCGGCGTTGCGACGGCCGGCCTCGGCGGCACGTGACGGGCCCCGGTCGAGAGGGAGGTCGACAGTTCGACAGGTGTGGGGGTCTCAGCGATGGCTGAGGCCCCCAGCCTCATGAAGGACTCCTGCGACGGTGCGCGCGACGAGGACGACGGAAGTGTCGCGCCACGCGGAGCCCCGTCAGGCGCGTGCGGTCCACTCCCGAGTCAGCGGGATGCGGACGGCTGCGCCGGAAGCGACGTCGTAGCGGTATCCCTGGTCGAAGTCGTACGGATCCACGTAGCCACGCACGGTCGTGACGTCGCCAATGTCGAGGACCAGCGCTCGCGGGCTGCCGGCAGTGGCGGTCGCGCCGTGGATCCGGTACACCGCGTTGCGCTCGCCGTCGTTCTCGACGTACACGTAGCTGCCGACGAGAGCGGCGGGTTCCGGCACGTCCTCGGTCAGCTCGACGGTCAGTTGGTTGGTGTCGCTCAGCTCCCGCGTGAAGTCGCGAAGGGTTCCGACAAGCGCCGCTGGCCCCTCGCGGGCGGGCTCGGTGCCGATCAGCTGAGTGTCGTGTCCCAGCACGTACTCGGCCCTGCCGTGGCGCAGCGAGTACACGCCGAACGCTCCGCGGAAGCTGAACCGGCCGTCCACTCGGAGCGCGACGTCGGTCCGAAGCGCGCTCACCACGTAGTCGACGCGACCGTCGGTGAGCTCGACGCGCACCGCGGTTGCCTCGTGTGGTGCGAGCGATCCGCTGATCGGCTTGACCGGCACCTCCCGCACTGACCGGATGTACGGCGTCCGACGATACGGCTCGATCACCGAGACGAACTGGCTGGCGAGATCGTCCCCAGTCCGGTGCGAGATCACGTAGCGCAGCTTCTTCGGGTTGCCTGGTTTGTTGCGCGGCGGGATGCCGTCGCACAACGCCACGTCGTCGGCGTGGTGGACGGCGTGGAGGCGGACGTGCGCCTCCGGATCCGTCTCGTGCACCCGGTAGGTGTCGACGATCGACCAGTCGACGCGGAACGCGCCTGGCGGCGCGGTGTCGCGTTCGACGTTGACGAGCCAATCGAAACCACTCGCACCCGCGCGGGGAGCAGCGTCGGCGGGTGGCGCCTCGACGGTCGGGCCGGCGTAGCTGCCGGTCGAGTGGGGACTCACGGTGAATCTCGGCGCGTTGGTCTCGGTGCGCCAGGCGGTGGAGCTGGCGTCCTCGAAGTCGGGGTTCTCGATCCTCGCTCCGGTGATTCGGACCTCGTCGAAGAGCACCGCGACACCGAAGTTCGACACTCCGCGCTTCTCGAACAGACGCAGCGTCAATGTCGCTTTGCTCTTTCCGGCCAGCGCGTCGGTGACGTCCGCGGTGAGCTCGCGCCACCCCGACGTCGTGGCCACGTCCTCCTCCGCCACGACCTGGCCGTCGAGCAGGACCTGGATCGTGTGGTAACCCGCGGTGGGCCCGTCGAAGTCATCCCACACCCGCACCGACAGCTGGTAGGAGTCGGCCGGTTCCACGGTGATGTCCTGGTGGAGCGCGCCGAACTGTCCGGTCGTCGAGGGCGTGCCCCACGGGAAGCTGATCCGGCCGTAGGCGGGCTGGCCTACGAGCGTCAGCCCTTCCGGGGTCGCGGCGCCTTCCGCCGCGTGGAACGAGAAGTAGTGGTCGTGACCGCCGACGACCCGGAAGACGTCGACGAGGTAGGAGTTCTGTTCGTCGACACGAATCTGGGCGACCGCCCGGCGGTAGACGCTGGTCTGGGAGTAGACCTGCGGCGCCTCGATGTCGACGTACTGCACCCGCTCGGTGGCGGCGAACCCCTTGGGAGTGCCCACCCACTGGGTCGCCTGCGGAGCCGCGTCGACGACGACGGTGTTGTGCGCGATCGTGTTGGACGTCCACTCGTGGCGACGCGCGTTGTTGTCGGCGAACTCCGGGTAGCCCAGGTCGGGCAGCAAGGACATCCCGAAGCCGAACAAGCCGAGGTTCAGGGCGTCGCGATGTCCATGGCCGTGGGTCCGACCGTAGTACACCCACGCGGTCCGCTCGTGCTCGCCGGCCCCGTCGCGCAGTGCCGCCAACCCGTAGCCGGTGAGGTTCTCGCTCGGCAGGCTCAGCTCGCCCCGTGTCTCGATGATGTCCCTGATGCGTTCCTGCGTACCCGCGACGTCGAGGGCGAAGACGTCGCTGTAGAGGCTGTCGATGTCGCCGTCGCCGGCGAGGTAGGCGAGCTGTGCGTACTCCGGTGAGCCGAACCGCTCGAACGCCGCGACGTGCTGGCTCGCCGTCCCCGCCAACGGGAAGAGGCCGGTCTGGCCGCTGTCCCCGATCTCCGGCTGGTAGCGGCGAAGCATGGCCAGCCGGTACCGCATCTGGAACATCTTCGCGTACTTCGGGTGCGCGTACAGGTCGGCGTCGGGGTAGCGGGTGTACCCGGCGAGGACGTCGGCGACGCCCTGGACGTGGCCGATCCACAGGTCGTTGTAGTGCGGTGCGGCCTCGTTGCCCGCGCCGTCACGGTCGACCAGGTCGACCAGCGTCTGGTAGAAGGCGCCTCCGGTCACCCGGTAGTCAGGGTCTTGCACCCGGCCGCCGCTGCGGAACACGAAGTCGATCCACGCCGGTGACTGCTCGGGATCGTCGAGCACGACCGCCGCCGAGGCAAGTGTGTTCTGGTGCATGCCGAAGTTGCCGAAGATCTTGGCGTCGAGCACCCCGGCGCAGACCTGCCGCAGGATGCCGTTCTCGATGTTGAGCCGGATCTGCTCGGGTGTGTCCTTGGGCGACAGCCCGTAGGTGCGAGCTTGCTCGGAGAGGAAGGGAACGACGTTCGCGACGTCCGACTCGGCGATGGCGGGGAAGAACGCGTCGTAGGCCATGACCCAGTTGCGAATCAGGCCTGTCTCCCAGATGCAGCCCACGACACGACCGTTGCCACTGAGGCCGTCGGAGTGGAGGAAGCCGTCCTCTCGCTTGTAGGGAGCGGTGTCCATCGACGGGTACACGTCCGCGACCCGGTCGAGCAGGATCAGGCCGGCGTGGGCGTACATCGGGTCGCCGGTGTAGATGTAGGCGTCGCGGAGCGACGTGATCGCCTTCGCCAGCACGCCGGTGTGCCACACACCCCAGTGGTTGTAGTAGGCGATGAACGTCCACTTCCGACCGCTCTCGTCGATCCACCCGAAGCCGTCGTCGACTCCCCACGTCGGGCCACGCTCGGGGTAGAGCTCGTTGACCAGGAGACTTTCGTCCGCTCGGGACCGGTCGAACCGGCCGTGCTCGTCGAGCCCGCTGCGGTAGAACGCCGCGAAGTCGTTCGTGGGGTAGATCCGGGGCAGGTCGGAGTCTTCCGGTACCGACGGGTCGACCAGTTTCCAGGGCAGGGTGAGGTGGTCGATGATCCAGGGATAGTTGCCGTACTCGTAGATGGCTTGCCCGGTGATCGGCGACCCCGCGTCCTGGTTGACGGCGTAGCTGCGGGGGAGGCCCTGCGTGGTGACGAGGTCCCACAGCCACTGGTCGTCCGCCTCGACGAAGGGACGCGCGGCCTCGACCGCGGCGTCGCGGAGCTTGGCGGCCCAGTCATACGTCGCGACGTTGCGGCGCGCGGCCTCGACCTTCTCCGGTGTGTAGAACGTGGGCGCGGTCTTGACCGGACTCGCCGCGGGGTCGTGGGGGATGTCCTGCGAGGCGACACGGGTCGCGGCGAGAGCTGGCCCACCGAAGCCGGACAGGAGCTTTCCGGCGGCACCAGCGACACCCGTGAGCGCTGTGGCTCGAAGAAGAGCTCGCCGACTCATTGAATGGGCGCCCAGGCAGCGTTCGAGACGGTCCATGGCACGGGCCTCCTGCTCCCGCCGACTTTCGGTCGTAGCCGGAAAGGTTGCCTCTTTATAGACGCGGTCTCGCAGCCGATCAACCCCGGTTCACACACGCGTCAGCGAACTTCTCGAGCAGGCGATGAGCGCGCGACGAGGCGCGGGCACCGCTTTCGTCCGAGACCGTGGCGGACGAGTCATCCCGCGGTGCCGTGGATTCGCCCGTTCGTCAGCGCCGATGGCATGCCTGGTCGCGCGTGGCGGTGTCGTGGCCAGTCGCGTCAGCGAGTCCTCGAACAGGGTCCAGGTGCTAGCGAGTCGTTGAGGAGGGCGACGGAGAGCGGAAGGTGAGGCGCAGGATGCGGTCGTCTTCGGGTACCGGCTGGTTACGGCCGTCCCGGTTCGACGTCGTCAGCCAGACGCTGCCATCGGGCGCGCGGACCGCGTCCCGGATCCGCCCGTACCGCCCGGTCAGCGCCTCCAACGGTCGACCGGTGATACCAGCGCCCGGCCGCCACCGAATGCTCGCCTCGCCGACACCGGAGCCGACGATCCGCTCGCTTCCGATGTTGACCGGCCCACCCAAGCCGACGAGATAGATGCGCTGGCCTCGCAGGCACGTGACGATCGCGGTCTGACCGACGATGGCGATGCCGTTCGTCACACCGATCTCGGGGCGCCAGACCACCAGCGGGTTGGTGAGGCCTCGTCCCGTGCCCATGCCCTGAACCTTGGGCCAGCCGTAGTTGCGTCCCGGCAGGATGAGGTTGAGCTCATCCCAGACCGCCTCGCCGATCTCGGCGGAGTACATGGTCCCGTTGGCGTCCCAGGCGATCCCCTCCGGGTTGCGGTGTCCGTACGACCAGACCAGTGAGCCCTTGAACGGGTTGCCGGGGGCCGGCTTCCCGTCCATCGTCATGCGGAGGATCTTGCCGCCCAGATCGTTGAGGTCCTGGGCACCTCCGGCCCGCGAGGCGTCGCCGGTGGTGGCGTACAGGTAGCCGTCCGGACCGAACGCCAACCGGCCACCGTTGTGGACGCCCGCCTGGGGAATACCGGTGACGATCGGAACGGGCCTCGGGCGGCGGTCACTGAGCCGCAGTTTCGCGATGCGGTTGTCCTTCTTCGTGGTGTAGTAGATGAAGACCGTCTGGTCACGCCGGAAGTGAGGCGAGGCGGCGATACCGAGCAGACCGCCCTCGTTATTGGCGTAGACGCCCTCGATCGTCGTGACAGGACGGACGGTGAGCTCGCCGTCGGCGCCACGGCCGGGCCCGACCCGCAGGATCCGGCGCTTGTGGCGTTCGGTGACCAGCGCACTCCCATCGGGAAGGAACGTCACGCCCCACGGGATGTCGAGTCTCGTCACCAAGGTCTCGACGGTGACGAGATCGTCGCCTCGCGCGGTGCTCGCCGGCCCACGGTGGAAGTCGGTCGGCGTGGGAATCGCCGCCGCGGCATTAGGACTCTTGGTCGCCGCGGGCTCGGGATCGCCGACGCACGCGCCGAGGCCCCCGACGGCGAGTGCCGCCACGGCGACGACCGCCCGCAGGCGGCGCGACACGGCGACGGAGTCGTGCGCAGGTCGCGACGACTTCTCCACCCGCTGGACGGTAGCGGGTGTCCGCCCGCCCGCGGCGTCAGTCGGCGTTTCCCGGATTCGCGGACAGGCCCAAGCTCACCAAAGCCGGGCGTACCTGGGACCAGGTCCGCACCAAACCGAGCGGGAGGGGCGTGCCGCCCGGGTCAGGGCTTGCGCCCCACCCCGCACAGCCAGTAGCGGGAACCTTCGCTGTCCGCGTCCTCCGGCACTTCCGCGCCCCACAAGCCCGCGTAGGTGAGGGTCGCCGGTGCGCCAGGGTAGGGCGGAACGAGCTCCAAGCCCTCGAACAACCGCTCGATGTCCTCCTCCGAGCGCATGTAGAGCTGTGCGGAGGCGCTGGAGTAGAGCTTGGTGGCCTTCTCGACGAGCTCTGGGCTGGTCCGGCTGGTCGTCCCGTGGGACAGCGCCACGTAGCTGCCAGGCGCGAGCGCGTCCTTGTAGCGGCGGAGCAGACCCCAGGGGTCTCTCTCGTCAGGGACGAAGTGCACGACGGCGGCGAGGATGAGCCCGACTGGCTGGCTGAAGTCGATGAGCGCACGGACGTCGGAGTTGTTGAGGATCGAGTCCGGGTCCTCGAGGTCGGCGCAGAGGTAGAAGGTGTTCGGGGTGTCCTTGAGCAGCGAGCGGGAGTACTCGCAGATCACCGGGTCGTTGTCGACGTACACGACGCGAGCGTCCGGAGCGACGGCATGCACCGCCTCGTGCGTGTTGTTCCGGGTGGGCAGCCCGGCGCCGATGTCGATGAACTGACGGATCCCGGCCTTCTCCGCCAACCACCGAGCGGAGCGCTGCAGGAAGCCTCGGTTGGCCCACACGCCATCCTCTGCCAGTTCGGGCGCGAGCTGCTTGAGCCGTTCAGCGGCCATCTTGTCGATCTCGAACCACTCGGTGCCCCCGAGAAGGTAGTCCCAGATGCGGCCGACGTTCGGCTTGGTGGGGTCGATGCCGGGAGGGATGGTCTTCGAACCGTCCATGCACAGCCTCCAGCAGGGGAAGATCGTTGCCGGTAGTCTGCCAAAACTTTGCGCTCCCGGCACTCGTCGTGATCCACGGTCTCCTATCGGCCAGCCTGCAGGGCTCCCCAGGTCTGAGCCCCGACGATGCCGTCGACGTCGAGTGACCGGCTTGCCTGGTAGTCGCGGACGGCTTGTTCGGTCTGCGAGCCGAACACCCCGTCGATGGTGACGGTGCGCCCCAATGCCGCGGTCAGCGCGCGCTGCAGGCGCGAGACCGCGCTGCCAGTCGAGCCGAGCCGCAGGGTCGGCGTGCTGCCCGCCGAGAGCAGCGCCGTCCAGGTGCGGGGACCGACGATGCCGTCGGGGTCAAGCCCTCGGCTGCGTTGGAACGACGTGACCGCCGCCTGGGTCGCTGGACCGAACAGTCCGTCGATGGGCCCGGGATCGAAGCCGAGGCCGTCCAGCAGGCACTGGGCGGCCCGGACCGCTGCCCCGGAGGAGCCGGAGCTCAGCGTCGGATAGCTGGTGAAGTCGAGGTTGACGTTGGAGCACCCGGTGGGTGGCGGTGTCGAGCCCTTCCCGACGTCCAGGTAGTCGTTGTCGATGTTGATGGTCACGCCACCGTGGGTTTCGTTGTGGTCACCCCGGTACTGGTGGATGCGCTGGTGGTTCGCCCAGTACGAGTCCGGGATGTAGGAGCCGCCGTCGACGTCGGCGCGGCCGTTCCACCATGCGAAGAAGATGTGGTCGGGACGGGAGTAGGTGGAGCTGTTGTAGGCGGCGACGAGGTCGGCGACACCGGACGCGGCGCTGGAGTACACCCCGGACAGGTATCCGCGGGCATGGAGCTCGTCGGTCCAGCCGCTGAGGAACGACAGCACCGCGGTGGTGCAGGAGCCGCCTCGGGTGTAGGCCTCCATGTCCTCGTAGATGACGCTGCCGGGCGCCAGGCCCAACGCCGCGGCGAGGTTGGCCGCGTCAGCGCCGGCCTGGTGGCCTTGGCTGCGTGCCGTGGCCGGATCGGAGGACATCCTGTTCCGGAAGTTGGTACAGGGGGCCTGCAGACCGACGTAGATGGGGATGAGGTGCCACCCCTTCGACGTCTGTGTCGAGACCCAGCTCGCGGTCAGGTTCGGCTGCGCGCAGGCCCGGGAGACGCCGCCGATGTAGACGCCCACCGCGCGGTACGGCGAGTTCAGCCAGGCGTCCATCGCCGACTGCGACGGCGCGGCGCAGGCGTCGAAGCCCGCGCCGGTGTAGTCGCCGGGATGGATGACGGAGGCGGTCGCTTTCGGTTCGGTGCGCACCGCCGACAGCGAAGCTGGGCGCGCGGCCGACGTCAGCGTCGCGGTCGCGAGGATGCGCCGGACCGTCGCCTCGGTCTCGGGGGTGTGCGCGGCGGTCACCAGGACGCCGGCGGCCTCGACCGCGACCTGCACCGTGTGGCCGAGAGACGGCACGACCGCCGGCGCCTTCGCCGATCCGGCGACCGCGGGGACGACGTTCGGAGCCAGGTGCTCTCGGGCGGTGCGGTCGAGCGGTTGCAGGATGAGGCCGGCGGTGCGTCCCACGAGGTCGGTGGGGCAGTCCTGGACGTCGCCCGGACGACCGAGGTAGACCGCGGGGCGATCGAACCGCACGCAGGCCCTGGGGTTGCGGCGGAGGTCCACCACCCGCCAGGTGCGTGGCACCTGCACCTGGTACCCGCGATAGGTCACGGTGGTGTCGGACGTGGGAGTGGTCGTGGGCTGCGCGGCCTCGGCGGATGGGAGAGCGGTGGTGGTCACCGACGCACACATCGTGGCCACGGCGGCGAGCCCGGCGATCAGCGGTCGAGCGGCCCTGCGCATGGGTCCTCCCCGGAATACGGCCGAGCGGGGACAAAGCTCCTCTTCCGGTACTTTCCCGCCATGATCGGTCGTAGGCCAGACGTCTGGCGAATACCGGTCACGACACGGCCCTGCCGTGGCTCGGTTGGCCCAGTCCTCGGCGGGAAGAGAGACCGGTGTGGCGTGGGCGGCGGAGGCGCTGGAAGCAGAGGGATCAGGCTCTTCTGGCGCTTCTGTTGCTGTCGGCTGGCACCGGTGCCACGGACGTCTTCGCTTTCGCCGTGCTGGGTGGGGTGTTCACCAGCGTCATGACCGGCAACCTGGTCCTCCTCGGGCTCGGTGCCGGACGAGGGGAACCGCTCACCACGGTCAGGCCAGCGCTCGCGATCGTCGCGTTCGTCGTCGGCCTCTACCTGGTCGCCCGATGGCTTCGCGACCTCGAGGTGGCGGGGGCGTGGCCATGGCCGCGGCGCGCCCTCGTCGCTCTCGATGTGGTTCTGGTCGTCTTCGCCGCTGTGTTCGTGGCGTGGTTCGCCACCGGTTCCACCCCACGACCGCTGCTTCGTGAGGCGATGGTGACCTTGCTCGCGGGCGCGATGGGCTTGCAGTCAGCGACGGTCAACAAGCTGGCGATCCCCGGTGGCGCCACGACGTACCTCACCGGCACCCTCACCCGGCTCGTCGATGACCTGGTGACCAGGCGGAAGCCGTCAGTCGTTCGGCGCCGGCAGGTCGGCGAGCTGGTCGCTCTGCTGTGCGGGGCGGTGGTGGCCAGCGTCCTCCTCGTGGTGGCGCCCGTTCTCGTACCGGCCGTGCCGCTCGTGGTGACGCTCACCGCGAGCGTCCTCGCCAGGCGCATGGCTCCCCGAGGAGACGAACCGGAGCCCGGCCGGTGAGCGGTACGGGACACGTCGCCGACGCAGTGATCAGTGGTCGCGTCGCAGTTGCTCGTAGACGGCGAGGGCGGTCTCGTAGGTGGCTTGCCCGAAGAGCACGAGCCGCGCCTCCGCCACCACCGCGGGTGTGGCGGGCAGCAGGACGCTCAGCGCCTGGCGTACCGCGTCGTCGACCGGCCAGCCGTAGATGCCGGCGGAGATCAACGGGAACGCGATGGTGGTCGCCTTCAGCTCGTCGGCGACGTTGAGCGCGTTGGCGTAGCAGGCGCGCAACAGCTCGCTGCGGTCCTGCGAGGCGCTCCACACGGGGCCGACCGTGTGCACCACCCAGCGCGCCGGGAGCTGACCGGCCGTGGTCGCCACCGCCTGCCCAGTCGGGAGCCCGTCGGGGTAACGGGAGGCGCGCAAGGCCTCGCACTCCTTGCGGATGGCCGGGCCGCCAGCCCGGTGGATGGCACCGTCGACCCCGCCACCGCCGAGCAGGGAGGAGTTCGCGGCGTTGACCACGACGTCGACGACCTGTTTGGTGATGTCGCCCTCGACCAGCTCGACCCGCATGTCACCCCCTCGCCAGCCGTGGCCAACTCGAGTCAGTGTGGTAGCCGCGAGGACTCGTCGCCGGCCACAGTCGTGTCCGGTACCGCATGGTGCCAGGACTGGCGGAGGGAGAGCCAATCGTGTCGTGGTCGGACCACCGTGTCGCCACCGTGGAGGTCGCCCGGGTCACCACCCGGTACCCCCGAACCGTCGGACGGAACGCACGCCTCGGGAGTCACGGTGCCGGGCCCGAGCAGACGGTCGTGCGCGTGCGAACCGACCAAGGCGGGCAGGGCTGGGGGTTGGCGGCGGGGGATCTCACGGACGTGGCCGCGCTCGTCGGCCGGCGGGTCGACGAGCTGTTCGACCCGAAGGTCGGCGTCGTCGAGGCGCTCGCGACGCCGCTGGACTTCGCCCTCCACGACCTCGCCGGCCGGCTGCTCGACCAGCCTGTGCACCAGCTGCTCGGCGGGCATGGGACGCGGGCCGTGCCTTGGTACGACGGGGCGATCTACTTCGACGACCTGGACCCCGACGAGGCGCCGCGCGGCCTGGACGCCGTCCTGGCGAACTGTCGGGACGACTACGCGTTGGGCTTCCGCGCGTTCAAGGTCAAGATCGGGCGTGGCCATCGGTGGATGGCGCCCGAAGCCGGACGGCGACGCGACGTCGACGTGACCCGGGCGGTACGTGAGGCCTTCCCCGACTGTCGCATCCTCGTCGACGCCAACGACGGCTATACCTGCGCCGACGTTCTCGACTACCTCGACGCGGTGGCCGACTGCGACGTGTTCTGGCTGGAGGAGCCGTTCCCGGAGAACCGGGAAGACCTGCGCCGGTTGCGGGAGCACCTCGCCGATCGAGGCACCCTCGTCGCGGACGGCGAGTCCGAGCCGGACGTGCCCTTCCTGCTCGACCTCGGCAAGGAAGGCTTGCTCGACGTCCTTCTCATGGACGTCGTGTCGTTCGGGCTCACCCGGTGGCGGGCGCTCATGCCACGGTTGGCGGAGCTCGGCGTGCGAGCCTCACCGCACGCCTGGGGCCTGCCCCTCAAGTCGCTGTACGCCGCGCAGATCGCCGCCGGTCTCGGCAACGTCCCCCTCGTGGAGGGCGTTCCGGGCACCACGGATGGCGTCGACACCTCCGCCTACCGCTCGGTCGACGGCGTACTGCACGTCCCGGACGCTCCCGGTTTCGGTCTGGACCTGCTCGTGGACACCACCCCGGTGAGGTGAGCGTCACCGGGGTCGCCGTCGGTTGCGGCGGAAGTACCCCTTGAGCAGCTCCAAGCGAGGTGTGGTCGGGTAACGGGTGAGGTCGTCCTTGTCGGTGTTGCTGAGCTCGGCGTCCCAGCCGTGCCACTCCCGCCAGGCGTGGTAGGCCCAGCTCCACCCGAAGCGCTCGAACCAGTCGATGGTGTCGCGGAGGTAGCGGTTGCCGCTGTCCCCGATCCAGCGCGGCGCGCTGAACTCGCCGACGAAGATGGGCACCTGGTAGGTCTGCTGGTATTCCAGCGCGGGGGCGAGGTACCGGCGGATGGTTTCCGAGTCCCAGTGCACCGACGCGGGTAGACCCTCCCAGGCCTCCCCTGGCACCTCTCCTGGGTACGCCACGCCTTCCGGGTAGCTGACCCCTTGGTGGGTGAAGGCGTGCGGGGCGTACATGTGCGGCGTGATGACGATGTTCGGGTCGGGCGGTGGTGGCAACGCGTTCACCGACTCGAACCGGGTGTACCACAGCGGGCTGTCACGCCGTGGGGAGATGGCCGAGGCCACGAGGATGGGCCGGTCCGGGTCGTGTGCTCGAATCGTGGCCACCAGGTCGAGGACCAGGGCGTTCCAGCTCGCCGGGCCTTCCTCGGCGTGGATGTCGGGGACGGCTGGCTCGTTCAGCAGGTCGTACCCGGCGAGGACCTCACCGCGGTCGTGGTACCGCGATGCGACGGCGTCCCAGAGCCGCATCGCCAGCTCGTGGTACCGAAGGTCCTTCCAGAACTCGTCGTCGGGGAACGTGGTGTAGTCGTCGCGCAGACCCGGGAACGTGTGTGGGTCGATGACCACCCGCACACCGTGGCGCTCACAGCTGTCGAGGATTCGGTCGAGCTGTTCGAAGGCCCCGGGGTCAAGGTCGAACGGCTCTTCCTTGCGCATCAACGGGCGGTTGCTGAAACCGACCCGCAGCAGGTTCTCGCCCGTGGCCGCGAAGGCGGCGATGTCCGCCTCGGTCAGGGACGACGGCGCTGTCATGCCGCGCATCCGGCTCCAGGCGTTGCGTCGGAACGTCGCCTTCGCGGACGCGGCTTCGGTGACCGCGTGGGCGGTGCTGGCGGGGATCGAGAGCGTCGCGGTTCCGACCGCGGCGCTGGTGACCTGGAGGAGACGCCTTCTCGTGAGCGTCATCGGTTCTCCCGGAAGCTTCCCACAGTGGACGCTGCCACGGTAATGAGCGGGAGCCGCCGCCTCCCACAGTCGAGCGGAGGATGGCCCAAACCGGCTACAGTCCCCGCTGTGCTGGAGACGATCGCGTACGACGAAGGGCCGCAGGGTCAGGTCGCGTTGCGTCGACGGACCAACGACGTCGGGGCCGACGTCTACGAGCTGATCGTCAACGGGACGTTCGTCATGGATACCGTCGAGACGTCCACCGAGCGGCTCCTGGCGTCGGAGGCACTGCGGCGGCTCCACGACGACGACCTCGTCGTGGTGGTCGGAGGGCTGGGTCTGGGGTTCACCACCCGCGCTGTCCTGTCCGACGAGCGAGTGCGGCGGGTCGAGGTGGTCGAGCTGGCCCGCGTCGTCGTGGACTGGGTTCGGGCCGGGCTCGTGCCGGAGACACGAGGCGTGCTGGACGACCCGAGGGTTCGCGTCCACGTCGCTGACATCCGCGCCTTCGTCTCCACCCTCGAGGACACGAGTGTGGACGCGGTCCTGCTCGACGTCGACAACGGGCCGGAGTTCCTGGTCCACACCGCGAACCAGCAGGTGTACGAGCGCCCGTTCCTCGCCGCGTGCGCGCGAACGCTGCGGTGCGGTGGCGTCCTCGGCGTGTGGTCGGCCGACCGCTCCGGGCCGTTGCGAGAGACGCTGACGAACGTGTTCGGCGCGTGTGAGGAGCTGTCTCGAACGGTTCGCCGCGAGGGCCGAGTGTGGGACTACTACCTCTACCTGGCCACGAGGATGCCCGAGCCCGTCGACGGAGCGCCCAGGGCCCGGTGCGCGGGTGAGGTGACGACGTGAGCGGGGCGGCGGGTCTCACCGCCCGCCACCCCGCGTCTGGTTCCTTCCGCTCCGCGACGACCCGGCTTACTCGCCGGCTTCGTTGAGCCGACGCATCTGGTCCTCGGTCAGCTTCAGGTCAGCGGCGTCGAGCGCCTCGTCGAGCTGGGTGACCGAGCTGGCACCGATCAACGGGATGACGACGGGGTCGCTGTGGAGCATCCACGCCAGCACGACCTGGTTCGCCGTCGCGCCCGTCTCCTTCGCCACCTCGTGGAGGGCGTCCAGGCGACGCTGGGTGTCGACGGTCTGGTAGGCCTCGGTGAGCGGCTTGTCCGCGCGGCCGCTGTAGGCGCCGCCCAGCAGCGGCGAGTACGCGATGAGGCGCAGCTCGGGAGTCGAGCGCACGTAGTCCTGCAGCTCGGGTGTGACCGGTAGCTGCGCGCCGAGGTCGGCGTCCGGCTTGGGACGCAGGTAGGAGTGGCGCTGCTGGATGACCGTGTAGGCGGGCCAGCCGTTGGCCTGGCAGATCTGCCGGGCTCGCTCGATTCGCCACGCCGGGTGATTACTGACGCCGAGCAACCGCACCTTGCCGTCGGCGACCACCTTGGCGAAGGCGCCGACCTGCTCCTCCAAAGGTGTGCGACGGTCCTCGATGTGCGCGTAGTAGAGGTCGACGTGGTCGGTGCCGAGTCGGCGCAGGCTCTCGTCGATCTGGGCGCGAATGACCTTCTCCGAGAGGCCTTCGGCGTTGTTGGGGAAGTCTTTGGGATCCCCGTCGGGACGGGCCCCGACCTTGGTCGCGAGGATGACGGAGTCGCGGGTGCCACGCTCACGGAACCAGCGACCGAGCAAGGTCTCGCTCTCGTCGCCCCGACCGTCCTTCTCCCAGAACTGGTAGCAGTTCGCGGTGTCGAGGAAGTTCCCGCCGCGTTCGAGGTAGCGGTCAAGGATGGTGAACGACGTGCTCTCGTCAACCGTTGAGCCGAAGAACATCGTGCCGAGCGCGATCGCGCTCACCTCGACGTCCTGGGCGAGGTTGAGGTGTCTCATGGGCTTCGATCGTACGGCCGCAGCGCGCTCACGCCCGGGCCAATCCGAGGGCGGCTCACCGGACCAATCGAGCCGGGCTCACCGTTCGGTGTCCACCTCGTCGCTCGGAGTGTACGGCGGGTCGCCGATCTCTTTCTGCAGCCGAGCCAGCTCGGCAGTGAGCTCGGCACGGACCGACGCGTAGGCAGGGTCGTCGTAGACGCTTCGCATCTCCTTCGGGTCGGTCTGGAGGTCGAACAGCTCCCACTCCGGCTCGTAGCGCTCCGATGACGTGCCGGGGAGGCCGAGGCCGTCGTTGTAGTAGTAGATGAGCTTGTAACGAGGCGTTCGAATGCCGTAGTGGGCGCGCACGTTGTGGCTGCCGTCGCCGTGCTCCCAGTAGCGGTAGTAGATCCGCTGTGGCCAGTCGTCCGGCGTGACGCCGCGCAGGACCGGTCGGAAGCTCCTGCCCTGCATGCGCGGGTGCGCCGGAACACCAGCGAAGTCCAAGAACGTCTGGGCGAAGTCGACGTTCGAGATCATCGCCGTCGACACCGAGCCGGCGGGGACCTCCCGCGGATACCGGACGAGGAACGGCATGCGCAGCGACTCCTCGTACATGAACCGCTTGTCGTACCACCCGTGGTCGCCGAGGAAGAAGCCCTGGTCGGAGGTGTAGACGACGATCGTGTCGTCGCGGAGCCCTTCGGCGTCGAGGTAGTCCAGCACCCGCCCGACGTTGTCATCCACGCTCGCCACGCAGCGCAGGTAGTCCTTCATATACCGCTGGTACTTCCAGTAGGCCTCCTCCTCGGGCGTGAGGCCAGGCGGGACCGGCTCCTTCAGGTCGGTGGGTGTGAGGTCCCGCGCGACCCTCATCAACGCGGCTTTGGCGGCCTCCGAGCGGTTGGCGTAGTCGTCGTGGAAGGTCTCCGGCAGCGGGATGTCGGTGTCCGCATAGAGGTGCATGTGTTTCTCATCCGGCTCCCACGGGCGATGCGGAGCCTTGTGGTGGACGAGCAAGCAGAACGGTCGGGTCCGGTCCCGGCTGTCCAGCCAGGACAGCGAGAGGTCGGTGATGATGTCCGTGGCGTAGCCGTCGAAGCGACGCTCGACCCCGTTATCGAAGAACGTCGGGTTGTGGTAGTCACCTTGGTCTGGCAGGACGACCCAGTGGTCGAAGCCGCGCGGGTCGTGGTCCGGGCCGTGACCGAGGTGCCACTTGCCCACGATGGCGGTCTGGTAACCAGCGTCCCGCAGCAGCCCGACAAAGGTCGGTTGACGGTTGTCGAAGTACGTGGAGAGTGTCCGCACGCCGTTGACGTGGCTGTGCGTCCCCGTGAGGATCGTCGCCCGGCTCGGCGCGCACAGCGCGTTCTGGCAGAAGACGTTGTCCAGGCGCATGCCCTCGCGGGCGAGGCGGTCGATGTGGGGCGTCTCGTTCACCCGGCTCCCGTACGCGCTGATCGCGTGCGCCGCGTGGTCGTCGGACATGATGAAGACGATGTTGGGGCGACGTGACGAGGACTGATCAGGCATCAACTTCCTTCCTCGCGTCTTGGTGTCGAGCGCCGTCGTGAACGTGTCACTGAGTCCCAGGGGAGTGCCACTCAGTCCCAGGGGAAGCGAGTCCGGCCGAGGTGCGGTTGGCCGTCACGGAACCGGTCGTCACTGGAGATCAGGACGTGGCACTGCGCCGCCGGCGCGTCGGCGTTCCGAACGAGCTTGACGAGCAGCTCGTTCCAGCCGGCGCGCAACGTCACCGAGCTCGCCGAGTCGGCGCGCCCGCCGTAGTTGGGTCGGATGGGTTGGTACCGCTCGGCGGTGGCCACGTGGTCGTCGTTCACCCAGAACCGCACGGGGCAGTTCGCGTCGACCGCGAGCCACACGCGCTGCGCCTCCGGCGCGTGGATGAAGCTCTGCACGTAGAGCACGCCGGGTCCGTCGAAGACCTCGTCGAGGGGGAGGGCGTTGTCGTGCGCCGACAGCTCTCGCCACTCGCCGCCACGGCTGTCCGGCTCCTCGAGCGCGCCGGTCCGCTGCTCGGGCGGGAAAGCAGTGTCGAGCAGCTCGGTGTCGCTCCGACCGTTCCGGTCGTACGGGCCGCTCACGCGGATGGCCGCGGCGCCGACGAGGACGAGCGGAACGGCCGGCTGCGCGGGGCGTCCGCGTGGCGACACCGCGACGAAGCAGCGGTTGCTGTTGTGGAGGAGAGCGCGTCCGGGTATGTCGATCCGCCAGGTGAGCTCGGTGCGGCCACGCGCGGGAACCTCCACCTCTTGCGCGGCTGGAGCCTCCCACCCTGTCGGCACGGTCACCGCACAGGTCGCGACGATCGGGTCGGGGTGCGGGTTCGTCAGCGTGGTGACGATGGTCTTGGTGGTGTCGGGTGCGACCGCTGGCGTGTCGACGTAGTCGACCCCCACGTGCAGGTCGGGTGAGGGGAAGCTCACCAGCGTCGGGCTGGAGTCGCGCAGCGCGCGCACCTCGTCGTCGGCGTAGAGGTCCGTCTCGGAGACACGCACGACGCCGTCTGCGTCGAGGGCGCCATGGGTGGAGAGCACGGTGCGGGCGACGCGTCGGATCCGGGTGACGAGCTCGTCCAGGTTGGCCGGGATCGGGTTGTCGCCGTCGGAGAGGTGCCGCACGCCACCCCAGGATTCGTTGGTCGCGATGGTGTCGCCGAGCGGCTCGATCCACTTCGCGGGCAGGCCGGAGCGTCCGGCGAGGATGCCGAGGTAGCTGCCGATCGCGGCGCCCGAGGAGTCGGTGTCGTAGCCGCAGTTGACCGTCTTGCAGATGCCGTCGCCGAAGTCCTCGCCGTAGAGCAGGCCGATGACCTGGAAGCCGAGGTTGATGGGGGAGTACTGCGCGTTGTAGTGAGGCGTGGTCTCCAGCACCCGCCGTCGAGCCGCCTTCCAGTCCAGACCCTCGTCGTGGGCAGCGAGCACGGCGCGGATGGCGGCCGCGGTCTTGCTGTCGTCGGGGACGTACGACAGGCCGATGTCGACGAGCGCGCGCCGGTCGCTGACGACGAAGGCCGCCGACTCCACCGCGACGTTGAACAGCTCGCCGTAGACCGACTCACCACCGGCGTGGTCGCAGATCGCGTCCTGGTAGGCGTACCGAGCCGCCACCCGCGGGGCTGCGGGAGCCACGCACGCCCAGATCTCCGAGCGGATCGGGCAGCCCATGCAGTCTTTGAACCAGTTGTTGTAGTGGCCGCTGATCGGCGGTTCGAGACCCAGCCGCAGGTTCGTCTTGGACAGGCCGTACTCGTCGAAGTTGTAGCCCACGTGGTCGAGCCAGTACCTGGCCAAGTCGCGCGCGGACAGGTGAGGGCCGACCTCCTCGAGGGCTTTCAGCCAGGCGAGCTGGATCTCGAGATCGTCGTTGGGGAGACCGCCACCGCCCTCGGCGAGCTTCGGGTACCACCACACGTCGAACGGCTCGGGCTCGCCGAACGTCTTCTCCAGCGGGGTTCCGAGCGTGCCGCCGGCGTTCTTCCCCAGCCAGCACCCGTACACCTTGTCGTAGAAGAGCGGACCCTCGATGTCGAGCTCGAGCACGGTGTCTCCCTCCACGCCGCCGGACGGCGGCCGGGTCTGCATCGGCTGCACGACTCGGCGCCCGTCGACCGCCGCAGCCGGAGTGTAGTTCCGGTTCCGCGCTCCCACTCCCGAGAGGAACCGGCTTGGCCGTGAACGGCACCCTCGCGGGTCGAGGCTCACGAGCCACCGATCCGGGCCCAGGCCGAGCGAGCTAGGGTCCTCGCAGTGGCGGCAACAGCGCGCCGCCGCCGGTTGGAGGAGCTACGCACCATGAGGAGCCGTGTGGAAGAGGCGGAACGTGCGGACGTCGCGGTCACGTCGAGACCGGTCCTGCCGTTCTTCGTCCTCGTCGTCCTCCTCTCGGTTCCTCTCTGGGTCCTCGGGTTGTTCGTGGAGAGTCCAGAGGGCACCCCGATGGACCTTCCGGTGAGTGCTCTCATGTTCGCCTGCCCGTTTCTCGCCGCGTGGATCATGCTGTGGCGGCAGGGCTCGGCCGGTGAGATCCGTCACCTGCTCAGGCGAGCGGTGGATCCCCGAACAGTTCGGCCCAGAACGTGGTATTTCCCCACGTTCCTGACGATCCCGGTGATCGTCGCCGCCGTCGACTGGTGTTTGCGGCTTACTGGCAGCGCGGATGGAGAGCGCGGCTCGATCGCCGCGCTGCCTCTGCTTCTCGTGCTGTTCCTCGTCAGCGCCGTCGGCGAGGAAACGGGCTGGATGGGCTACGCCGTGGAGCCGATGCGGGCCCGGTGGGGTGCACTCGTCGCGGGCCTGTTCATCGGCGCGTTCTGGGCGATCTGGCACGTGCTGCCGTTGGTCCAGGCGGACCGGTCGTTCGTCTGGATCGCTTGGTGGTTCCTCGGCACGGTCGCCCTTCGCGTGCTCATCGTGTGGCTCTACGTCAACGCCGGGCGATCCGTCGTCGTGGCGGTGATTGTCCACGCGTTCGTCAACGTGGGGATGGTCCTCCTTCCGGACTACACCACCCACGTCGCTCCCGTCGCGTTGTTCGGCTGCCTCTCCGCGCTCTCCGCGCTCGTCGTGACGGTCTTGTGGGGCCCGACCTTGGCCCGCTTCCGTCTCCGCAGCTGACCGTCTGTGGTCCGGCGTCACCTTTCACACGTCCCCGAGCCCGGAGGTCGACAGCCTGAGCGCTCAGCCCTTGTAGGTGAGCACACGACCCCACGTGCTGGCGGTGCCCCAGATGCCCGCGCGCATGCTCTCCAGCTGCACGATCTGGCTGTGGTCGATGAACAAGTTGACCTCGGGACCGTAGCTCTTGACGTACCAGGCGAACACCTCCGGGTCAGCGGCTTCGAACATCACGTGCTCGATCCCGATCTCGCTGGCGATTCGCGCGACCACGTCGGTGCGCCAGGTCCGCACGCTCTCGGTGATGCCCTCGGACTCGATCATGACCAGGTGCGCGCCGGCCTCCAGGTGGCGGCGGATGAGCGCGATCGCCGCGGTCACGTCGCGCGTGCCCTCCGCCTCGAGCGCTTCTGCGGTCGTGGTTCCGCCGGCGCCGAACTGGATCCCGACCTCGGGCTTCGCCTCCAGGCCCATCTCGCGGACCCGGTCGGCGAGCCGGACCAGGTCGTCCGGCGACATCATGACGAAGCCGTTCGACACCTCCACGATGTCGAACCCGAGGTCGCGGCATTCGCGCAGGTAGTCGTCCACGGCGGCAGGCCCTTGGGTGACGACGTACTCGAGGAAGCCGCCGGTGGAGACCCGCACGTCGTAGCGGTGGGCGAGGTCGATGAGGGATCGCAGAGCAGAGCGGGGCATGAGGCTGAACGAGCCGCCGGCGAACTTGAGGATGTCGACGTACTCGCCCATCGTCTCCAGGACGTCCGCCAGGTAGCGGGGCCCCATGACGCTGTAGTACGGCCCACGGATTTCGGTCAGACCCCGCGAACGCGGTTTGGACTCGCGCTGGTTGCGACGGATGCCGGTGAACACCCGCTCGTCCTTGGTCATGGCCGGTCCTCCCTTCCGAGATGACGGGCGATCGCCCCGTTCAGGTCGGCCAGCAGGCTGGTCACGTCGGCTCGGGACGCGTCGTCGAGCTGACGGACCCGTTCGGCGACATCCGCGGTGGCCGGCTGTCCGAGCACCGGCTCGGCGAGCCGGGTGAACTTCTCCGTCACGGTGTCCCAGCTCATCGGGCGGGTGTGGAATCCCTCGTAGTCCCGCTTGTCCGCGGTGAGAGAGCGGCCGTCGCGCAGGCGGACCGTCAACCGACAGGCATGGTGGTCGGGAAACAGGTGGGACAGATCGTCGGCCGGGTGGATGTGGACGCGCCGCAGCAGCTGTTGGACGTCGTCGGCGGCGATGCGCTCGGGAGCGTACTGAGCGGGGAGGACCTGACCGTCCAGGGCGGCCACCGCGAGCAGGTAGGGCAGCGAGTGGTCGGCCTCCTCCTTGGTCCGGACTCGTGTCTTGTCGCCCTCGGCGCCGCCGCCGATGATGTCGTAGGCCACGTCGAAGGTCTCGAGCTCGATCCGCTCGACGTCGGAACCGGTGAAGCCGTCCCGCTCACGAAGCTCGAGCAGGGCCTCGATCGCCGATTGCGAGTGGACCTCGGCGTTGTAGCGCTTGAGGACGGTGCGTTCGACCCTGTCCGGCTTCTCGTCGGCCCACTGGATGGTGAACCGCCCGCTGATGGTGTCCATGAAGCCTTTCGCTCCCTCGAACACCTCCGCCGGGCCGGTGATGCCTCGCCGGGCGAGGAAGGCCGCCCACGTCGCGGCCGCGGTCGCCTGTGGCGCGGCGAGCCCTTTCCAGTGGGAGAGCCGGCCGGTACGGGTCACCCGCAAGGCGTGGAAGGCGGTTCCCGCGATGGCGATCGCGTTGGCCGTTTGTTCCAGGTCGAGCCCGAGTGCCTTGGCCACGCCCGCGGCGGCCGAGAACGTGAGGTGGGTGACGTGGTCGAAACCTCGGGCCCGCACCGGCGCTTCGTCGGCCAACCGGCACTGCACCTGGTAGGCGACGGCGAGAGCGGTGAGCAGGGCGGGTCCGTCGCCGTCCCCGCACTCCCATCCGGCGAGGACGGCGGCGAGGTTGTCGCTTGGGTGGCAGGTCTCACCCGGCGCGAGGTAGCTGTCGTTGAAGTCGAGGTAGCGAACGAGGAACCCGTTGGCGAGCGCGGCCCGGTCCGGCGCCGAGCGACCGAGGCCCAACACGGTGCACAGCGGGTTCCCGCCGAACTCGGCGATGGCGTCGTAGACGAGCCGGACCGGCGTGGCGTCGACAGCGCCGATGGCGCAGCCGAGCGAGTCCAGGACGCGGATCTTCAGCTGGTCGACGGCGCGCGACGAGAGGTCGTCGAACGAGGTGGCCAGGACGAACCGGGTGAGGTCGTCGACGACGCTCATCCATCGTCCCCCGAGGGAGACGTCTCGGCGAGCGCGTGCATGGCGATCGCGGAGTGGGCGTAGGCGGCGCCCGCACGCATCTCGATCGCCACCCAGATCGCTTCCATGATCTCTTCGGGGCTGGCTCCGGCGCGACGAGCGAGTTTCGTGTGACCGTCGATGCAGGTCGGACACTGGGTGACGTGCGCGGCCGCGACGGCGATGAGCTGCTTGGTCTTGGTCGGCAGCGCGCCGTCGGCGAAGACGGCCCGCCCCAGCTCCTCGAAGGCCCGATGGGGCTCTGGTGCGAGCTCCGCGCGCCGGCTCGCGAGCTCCGGAGTCATCGGACGGTACGGGTTTTCCGGCATCCCACCACCCCTCCTCTGCCGTATCTGCTGCTCGCGTCAGAGGCGCCGCAAACCCGCCGGAACGACGACCGCGCCTGGCACGACAGCGGTCGTGCCAGGCGCGGTTGGGGAGGGGCACCAGCGACGGGTTGGGTACGGGAGTCAGGTGGCGAAGAGCGAGATGCCGAGCGCCACCAGGACGAGGACCTTCACCGACTCCAGCGCGACGTACACGTGGTGCATCCGGGAGCGGGGAAGGTGGTCCTCGCCCGCGAGCACGCGGTCCGACCGACGGTTGAGGGGCGGACGAACGCCGAGGAGCTGGACGGCGAGGAGCCCTACCACAGCCGCTGTCAGCGCGGTCGTGACGCCGGAGACGTCTCCCAACGCGACGCCGATCAGCAGGAGGAGGGCGAGGGCGATCTCGGCGGTGTTGAGCGCCCGGAAGACGATGCGTCCGATGCCCAGGCCGAGGCGAAGCGTGATGCCTGGGGCGCGGAACTTCAGCGGCGCCTCCATGAAGGAGATCGCCAGGACCATGCCCAGCCACACGAAGGTGGTCGCAGTCGCGAGTGCGGCCGCCGCGTCGTTCATCTCTCCTCCAAGGTGGTCAGCGCGTGGGGGTTGTCGGCGCGGTCACGTCGAGCGTGGGACACTGTGGTCGGCGGGGATCGCGAGGACGCGGTCCTGGAGTCGTTCGGCTTCCCACCACGACCGGTACAGGGTCGGCCGCGCCATGAGCTCGGCGTGACTGCCCCGCTCGACCACGCGTCCGGCGTCGAGGACCAGGATCTCGTCCACGTTCTCCAACCCGGCCAGTCGGTGGGTGACCAGCAGCGTCGTCCGGCCGACGGTGGCGTCCAGCAGGTCGGCGGTGAGCTGGTCGGCGTTCGCCACGTCCAGGTGCGCGGCGGGCTCGTCGAGGAGCAGGATCGGGAAATCCGCGAGCAGGGCGCGCGCGAGCGCGATCCGTTGCCGCTGCCCACCGGAGACCTGGCTTCCGTGCTCGCCGACGGGTGTGTCCAGCCCGTGGGGTAGGGATTCCACCCATTCCAGCAGGCGAGCCCGACGGAGCGCGTCGCGGAGCTCGTCGTCGGTCGCGGAGCGGCGAGCGAGACGAATGTTCTCCCCGATCGTCGTGTCGAACAGGTGCGCGTCCTGCGCGCACAGCCCCACGACCTTTCGCACGTCCTCCCCGCGCAGGGTCCGCAGGTCGACACCGTTCAACGTCACCGTTCCGCTCGAAGGCTCGAGGAACCGGAGCAGGACCGCTGTCAACGTTGACTTGCCGGAGCCGCTTGGCCCGACCACCGCGTAGCGACGTCCCGGCTCCAGGGTGAGCGACACCCCGTCGAGGACGTCCGGACCGTCCGGCGTCCAGCGGGCACGCAGGTCCTCGATGGTGAGCACGTAGGGCGCGTCGGGAAGCGCGGCGGGCTGGGTCGGCTCCTGGACCGGCTCAGGAAGCTCGAGGACGGCGTCGATGCGGCTCGCCGACCGCCGGGTCCGCTCGATGGCCTGGGCGGCGAGGGGGAGGCCGGCCATCACCTCCGAGACCGCCAGCGGGAGGAGGACCACGACCGCGAGCAGGACACCGTCGAGTCGCCCGGACCGGACTGCTGGGACCCCGACGGCGAGCCCGCCCCACACGGCCAGACCGCCGGCCAGGGTGGTCAACGCGGCGCCGAGGCCGGCGGTGAGCGCTGACCGTGCCGATGCCCGGGTCAGGGAGCGGTCCAGCCGAGCCGCCTCGGTCAGCCGGGTCGCCGCGACGCCGTAGGCGATCAGCTCAGGCGCGCCGTGCAAGGTGTCGACGACGTGCGCGGTCAGCTCGCCGCGCAGGTCGGCCATGCGCCGCTCGGCGCTCTTGGCCACGGCGGCGGACACCCATGGCGCGAGGACGCCGGCGACGAGGAGGGCGACGAGCAGGATCACACCCGCCTCGGGCAGCAGCGCCCAGGCCAGACCGACCGACGCGCCACCGACGATCGCGGCGACCGCGTAGGGCAGCAGGGTCCGCAGGTAGAGGTCTTGGATGGCGTCGACGTCGGCGACGAACCGTCCCAGCAGGTCGCCGGAGCGGAACACCGGCAGCCCGGTCGGTGCGAGCCGTTCCAGACGCTGGTAGACCGTGGCCCGGAGGTCGGCGAGGATCCGGAACGTCGCGTCGTGGCTCACGAGGCGTTCGAGGTACCGGAAGACGCCTCGGGCGATGCCGAACGCCCGGACAGCCACGATGGCGACCATGAGCAGGAGCACTGGCGGGTGCTGGGCGGCGCGCGAGATCAGCCAGGCCGACGTCGCCATGAGTCCGACGCCTGACCCCAGCGCGAGGGCGCCGAGCCCCACCGCGAGCGCGAGCCGGGCCCGAGGTACCCGGACCAGCCGGAGGATCCGCACGATCGGGGTCATGACGCCACCCCCACAGGCTCCAGGCGCACCACCCGGTTGGCCAGCGCGACGAGCGCGGGTCGATGCGCGACGAGGAGGACGGTCCGGCCCGCCGCCAAGCGGGCGACGGCCTCGGTGACGGCTGCCTCACTGTCCTGGTCGAGGTTCGACGTCGGCTCGTCCAACAGCAGCAGCGGGGCGTCGCGGAGGAAGGCGCGTGCGAGCGCGATCCGCTGTCGCTGTCCCGCGGAGAGCCCGGCTCCTCGGTCACCGAGCCGGGTCGCGAAGCCTTGGGGCAGCGCCTCGACGAACGCCAGCGCGTTGGCCGCCTCGGCGGCACGGCGCACCTCGTCGTCGGTGGCGTCTGGCCGCCCCAGGCGAATGTTGTCGGCCACCGTGCCGGCGAACAGGTAGGGGCGCTGGGGGACCCAGGCGATACGCGACCGCCACACGTCGGGGTCGAACTCGGCGATGTCCACCCAGTCGGCGAGCACGTGCCCGCTGGTCGGCCGGACGAACCCGAGGAGAAGAGCCAGCACGGTGGACTTGCCGGAGCCGCTGGGGCCGACGAGCGCGACGGTCTCGCCGGGATGCACGGTGAGGGAGAAGTTCTCCAGGGCCGGTGTCTCCCGGCCTTCGTAGGTGACGGTCACCGACTCCAGGCGAAGGGTGGCCCGCGCGAGGTCCGGGACGTCGGTGCGTGTGCCAGGCGCCGGGGTCGGTGTCTCGATGACCTCGAAGACCCGCTCGGCGGCGGTGAGGCCCTCGACGCTCGCGTGGTACTGCGCGCCGACCTGACGCAGCGGGAGGTACGCCTCGGGCGCGAGGACGAGGATGAGCAGAGCGGTCCTGAGGTCCACGGCGCCGTGGAGCAGGCGCAAGCCGATGGAGACCGCGACGAGGGCGACCGAGATCGTCGACAGCAGCTCGAGGACGAGCGCGGAGAGGAAGGCGACCCGCAGGGTGGACATGGTCGCCTTGCGGTAGCTGTCGGTGACCTCGCGAATGGTCCGCGCCTGGGCCTTCGCACGGCCGAAGACCTTCAGGGTCGGCAAACCGGCCACGACGTCGAGGAAGTGCCCGGCGAGCTTGGACAACGTCCGCCACTGGCGATCCATCTTCCAGCGGGTGGTGATGCCGACGAGGATCGCGAAGATCGGGATGAGCGGCAGGGTCAGCGCGATGGTGAGGGCCGACAGCCAGTCGTCGAGCAGGATGCGGAAGCCCACGGCGGCCGGCACGATCACCGCGAGCACCAGCTGCGGCAGGTAGCGGGAGAAGTAGCCGTCCAGCGCGTCCACACCGCGGGTCGCGAGGGTCGCCAGCTCACCGCTGCGCTCGCCGACGAGCCAGCGCGGGCCGAGCCGCATCGCGTGCTCGAGGAGGCGTTCCCGAAGCTGGGACTTCACCGCCGCCGACGAGCGGTGCGCCGCCACCTCCTGCAGCCACGCGACGAACGCCCGAGCGGCCACCACACCGAGGAGCAGCAGGAAAGGTGTCCGCAGGGTGTCGAGGGAGGCCCCGCCGAGGTACGCCCGGCTCACCGTGTCCGCGAGCAGGGTCGCTTGCGCGATGACCAGCCCGGCGGTGGCGCTGCCGAGGAGGACGGAGAGGAGAAGGTAGCCCCGGGTGGTCCGGGCGTACCTCAGCAAGCGGGGGTCGAGTGGTTTCATGACACCAGCTCACGGCTCGGGGTCGACTGCGTGGGCTCCTGAGGGATGTGGGCGACGCCGATCCGCTTCCGGAAGACCCAGTACGTCCAGCCCTGGTAGAGCAGGACCAGGGGCGTGAAGATGACCGCGACGACCGTCATGATCGTCAGCGTGTAGGGCGTCGCCGCGGCGTTCGTCGTGGTGAGGCTGTTCCCGGGGATGGTCGACGGCATCACGTTCGGGTACAGCGCGAGGAAAAGCGTGACGACGGCGGCGACGATGGCGGTACCGGTGCCGATGAACGCCCAGCCCTCGCGGCCTCGGGTGTTGGCGAGGGCCGCGCCGACGAGCCCGGCCGCCGCGACGGCGACGGTGAGCCAGGTCACCGGCTTGCCGTACTGGAGCTGGGTGAGGAGGAGGAAGAGACCGCCCGCGGCGATCGCGGCGGCGACCACCACCGACGCGACCCGGCTGGCCCGCTCCCGCACCTCACCGGTCGTCTTCAGGGCCAGGAACACCGCGCCGTGCAGCACGAACAGGGCCAGTGTGACGAGCCCGCCGAGCAGGGCGTAGGGGTTCACCAGGTCGAGCAGGGAACCGGCGTACTCGTGGTTGTCGTCGAGCGGGACGCCGCGGACGATGTTGGCGAACGCCACGCCCCACAGGACGGCGGGAACGAGGCTGCCCCAGAAGATGGCCTGGTCCCACCGGCGCCGCCAGCGAACGTCGTCCTTCTTCCCGCGGTACTCGAACGCGACGCCCCGCACGATGAGCGCGAGCAGGATCGCCAGCAGGGGCAGGTAGAAGCCGCTGAAGAGGGTGGCGTACCACTCGGGGAACGCGGCGAACGTGGCGCCTCCGGCGACGAGGAGCCAGACCTCGTTGCCGTCCCAGACTGGCCCGATCGTGTTGATCAGCACTCGCCGCTCGGTGTCGTCGCGGCCGAGGACCGGGAGGAGGATGCCGACGCCGAAGTCGAACCCCTCGAGGAAGAAGTAGCCGATCCAGAGGAAGGCGATGATGACGAACCAGACAGTGGTGAGCTCCATGGGTCGGCACCTTCCTTAGTAGGCGAACGTGAGGGCGCGGTCGGAGTCGTCCTTGGCGGTGTCGGAGTCCGGCAGGACCTCCGCCTCCGTCGGGGGGCCTTGCTTGGCGAACCGGACCATGAGGCCCGCCTCGATGACCGCGAGCACGCCGTACAGGACGGTCAGCGCGATGAGGGAGATGAGCATGGAGGCGGCGGTGACGCCGGGGGAGAGGCTGGCCGAGGTCTTCAGCACGCCGTAGACGGCCCAGGGCTGGCGGCCCATCTCGGTGAAGATCCAGCCGACGGAGTTGGCGATGAACGGCAGGGCCAGCGAGAGGACACCGATCCTCCAGACCCAGCGGTTCTTGGGCAGCCGTCCCCGTCGGATCAGCCACAGGCCGACGAGCGCGAGGCCGGCGGTGAGGAAGCCGATGCCGACCATGAGCCGGAACGTCCAGTACGTGACCGGGATGATCGGGCGGTAGTCGCCGGGACCGTACGTTTCCTGCGCGGCGGCTTGGAGGTCGTTGATGCCTTCGACCTTGCCGTCGAAGTCGCCGGTGGCGAGGAAGGAGAGCACCTTCGGCACCCGGACGCTGAAGACCTCCTCGCTGCCGTCGAGCGTGCCGACGGTGAACAGGGAGAACGCCGCGGGCTGCTCGGTCTCGTACAGGGCCTCAGCCGCCGCCATCTTCATCGGCTGCTGCTCGGTCATGAGCTTGCCCTGGAGGTCACCGCTCACCGCCACGCCGAGGGAGGCGATGAGCGTGACGACCAGGGCCATCTTCAGCGACGGCCGGAAGACCTCGACGTGCTTGCCGCGGGCGAGGTGCCAGGCGCTGATCCCGACGATGAACAGCCCCGCGGTGAGGTAGGACGCCGCGATGGTGTGCGGGAACGTGGTGAGCATCGTCGAGTTGGTCAGCACCGCCACGAAGTCGGTGAGCTCGGCGCGGCCGGTGGCCTCGTTGATGCGGTAGCCGACCGGGTGCTGCATCCAGGAGTTGGCCGCGAGGATGAAGTACGCCGAGAGCGTCGTGCCCAGCGCGACCATCCACATGCACGCGGCGTGGAGCTTCTTGGGCAGCTTGTCCCACCCGAAGATCCACAGGCCGAGGAACGTCGACTCCATGAAGAAGGCGAGCAGTCCCTCGATCGCAAGGGGTGCGCCGAAGATGTCGCCGACGAACCGGGAGTACTCCGACCAGTTCATGCCGAACTGGAACTCCTGGACGATCCCGGTGACGACGCCCATCGCGAAGTTGATGAGGAAGAGCTTCCCCCAGAACTTCGTGGCCCGCAGGTAGGCGACCTTGCCGGTACGGATCCACGCGGTCTCGAGACCGGCGACGAGAGCGGACAGGCCGATCGTCAGGGGGACGAAGAGGAAGTGGTAGACGGTGGTGATCCCGAACTGCCACCGCGCGATGTCGAGTGGGTCCATCCCGAGGCCTCCCCGGAGCGCACGACGACTCCCGTAGTACTACAAGCAGTCGTAATTCTACAGGTCGTAGTACTACGTGTGGTCGTTGTTTGCGTCACAGGTCGACTCCCGACGCGCGGTTGGACCCGGGAGCGGCCCCTGACCGGCGTCGGTCGGGTACGACGGCTTCCGCTCCCGGACTTGCGGGTCCCCTCGTGGAAGGTCCTGGCGTACGTTGAACCGCCGAGACGCGAGCCGCTGTCGCGGCGTGCGGTGCTGTCCGAGCGAGCGGACCGGCCGAGCGAGCGGACCGGCCGAGAGGGAGGGTTGCCGCGATGGGGTTGGAGGTGTTCAGGCTCGACGGGCGGGTCGCCGTCGTGACCGGCGGCAACCGGGGCCTCGGGCGGGTGATGGCCCGCGCGTTGGCCGGCGCGGGCGCCGACGTGGCGGTCGTGAGCAGGCAGCAGGCTCAAGCAGAGCAGGCCGCCACCGAGATCGGGAAAGAGACCGGACGCCAAACGCTCGGCGTCGGCGCCGACGTCACCCGCGTCGACGACGTCGAGCGCATGGTGGCGACGGTGCTGGATCGGTTCGGCCAGGTCGACATCCTGATCAACAACGCCGGCGTCAACATCCGCAAGCCGATCGAGGACTTCGACGAGGACAGCTGGGACCTCGTGCAGGCCACCAACCTCAAGGCGCCGTACCTGTGCGCGCGGGCGGTCGCCCCCCACATGAAGGCGCGCCGCTACGGACGGGTCATCAACGTCGGTTCCATGCTCGGGATGACCGCGCTGCCCGACCGGAGCGCGTACTGCTCCAGCAAGGCGGGCGTCATCCAGCTCACCAAGGTCCTGGCCCTGGAGTGGGCGAGCCACGGCATCACCGTCAACGCCTTGTGCCCCGGACCGTTCGCCACCGACCTGAACATCCCCGTCCTGGAGAACCCAGAGACGAACAAGTACTTCGTCGACCGCATCCCGCTCGGCCGGTGGGGCGATCCCAACGAGATCGGCGGCGCGGCGATCTTCCTCGCCTCCGACGCCTCCAGCTTCATGACGGGGGCCGCGTTGGTCGTCGACGGCGGGTGGACGGCGCAGTGACGGGCTCGACGATGCGGGTCGGTCTGTCGGTCTACGGCACCACGTACAGCATGGGCCTGCGGCCGGAGGCCGGCCGCCCGCAGGTCACCGCGCGTGACGTGATGGACCAGGCGATCGGGTACGGCCTCGCCGGTGTGGAGCTACCAGCGACCATGGTCGAGGCCGGGGACGTCGACGAGCTCCGTCGGTACGCCGCTGAGCGAGGCTTGTTCATCACCGTCGACACCGGCGGCTACGACCCCGACGCGCTCGCCCGAGTCATCGACCTCGCCCGCCGGGTCGGGGCGGCGACCGTGCGGACTGTCGTGGGGGGCGCCAAGATCGGCGGCGACCGGCGGCCGTTGGCCGGCCGATGGCAAGCCTTCCTTGACGAGGTTCTGGCGAAGCTACGGAAGGCGGTCGAGTACGCCGAGCGGGCCGGCGTCACGCTCGCGGTCGAGAACCACCAGGACCTCGCGTCCGAGGAGCTGCTGTGGCTGTGTGAGTCGATCGGGTCGCCGTTCTTCGGCATCAACCTCGACAGCGGAAATCCCCTGGCCACCGCCGAGGAGCCGGTCGAGTACTTCCGCCGCGTCGCGCCGTACGTCAAGAACGTCCACCTCAAGGACTACTGGGTGTGGCTGAGTGAAGAGGGGTACCGGCTCGTGCGGTGTCCTCTCGGCCAAGGGTTGACCGATTTCCCGGCCCTGCTCGACATCCTCGACCAGGCCGTGCCCGGGGTGACCATGGCGATCGAGCTCGGCGCGCTGGAGGCGCGCCACATCCGGGTGTTCGCCGCTGACTTCTGGCCGGACTACCCGCCCCGCACGGCGGCGCAGCTCGTCGAGGCGCTGCGGGTGGTCCACCAGAACGCGCGTGGCGGCGGTGACTGGCGGACCCCCTACGAGCGGGGCGAGCCGCCGGAGGTCATCGCGGCCTACGAGGAGCGGCAGCTCCTCCAGAGTGTCGCGTACGTGCACGCGCTCGCCGCCGAGCGAGGGAAGCAGGGCGAGCGGCCTGACCGAACGGAGCCTCGGTGATGGCGGACCTTTCCGGCAAGGTCGCCCTCGTCACGGGGTCGAGCCGGGGCCTCGGCCGCCACTACGCGCACCACCTCGCCCAGGCGGGCGCGGACGTCGTCATCCACGACCTTCGGTCGGACTCGGCGGCTGAGTTCGGTGAGGCCAAGTCCGGAGAGGCGGTCGCCGACGAGATCCGATCCTTCGGACGGCGGTCCGCGTTCTATCCGGCCGACCTCACCGACCCGCGCCAGACCGCCGGTCTGGTACAGCAGGTCGTCGCTGACTTCGGTCGGATCGACATCCTCGTCAACAACGCGGGCGGGGACATCGGCGCCCGCACCCCTCGACCGACCCCGAACACCGCCCTCGACATCGAGCCGGACGACATCCGCTCCGTCCTCGAGCGCAACCTGCTCACCACGATGTATGCGTGCAAGTACGTCGGACAGCACATGCGCGAACGGCGGGCCGGCAAGATCGTCAACATCGGCTCGGTCGCCGGCCACCTGCCCGCCCGTGAGGGCGTCGTCTACGCGGCGGCCAAGGCCGCGATCGCGCACTACACCCGGTGCCTGGCGGAGGAGCTGCGGCCGTACGAGGTCAACGTCAACTGCCTCGCGCCGGCGCCGACGTACACGGGTCGCTTCCTCGCCACCCGCAGCGTCCCGGCGCACGACGACGCGTCCCGGCTGCGGCGCGTCGCCCAGCCAGAGGACATGGCGTCCATCGTGCTGTTCCTCGCCGGCCCGGAGTCCGACCGCCTCACCGGCGAGACGATCGTGTGCTGGTGAGGCGGTCGGCCACCGGCGAGGGGGAAGGGGATTCAGGACCAGTACACGACGACCTTGTCGCCGACTTTCGCTTCGTTGAACAGCTTCTCCAGCTTGTTCCAGTCACGGATGTTGACGCAGCCGTGGGAGCAGCCGTTGTAGCCGCGGGCGGCGAAGTCGTCGGAGTAGTGGACGGCCTGGTGCCCGCTGAAGAACAGGGAGAAGGGCATCCGCGTGTTGTAGAACTTCGAGTAGCCGTGACGCACCTTAGCGTTGACCCGGAACAGGCCCTCTCGCGTGGGCGAGGACTTGCAGCCGAACCGCGCGTCCATCGTCAACCGAACCTTGCCGTCCACCACCCAGCGCAGCGTGCGGGTCGACTTGTCGACGCAGATGGCTCGGCCGGTCGTGCACCGGGGGTCGAGCGTGCCGGGCTGGTTCGGCGCGGACGTGGGCTTCGGCGGATACATCTCATCGCGCGTCGGCTCGCGGGTCTTGTCCTTGAGAACCCGCCAGGTGGCGGCGTCCACGAAGCCGAGCTGTCGGAGGTCGTGACGGGCCTGCAAGCTCGTGACGGCCTTCCGGGTGGCGGTGCCGAAGTAGCCGTCGACCCACTCGGTGGAGAGCAGCCCGAGCTGAGCCAGCCGCGCCTCCAGCTCCCGCACCTGGGTGCCCCGGTCCTCGAGCTTCATGACGGCCGGCGGCAGGGGCTGTGTGGTGGCGGTGGGAGTCGGGGCAGGTGTCTCCGGGGCGGGTGCGGTCGTCGTCGGGGTGGGTGTCCGCTGAGGGGGTGTCGGCGTCATCGGCCGAACCGTCGGCGTCGGGATGTCGGTCGGCAGAGGGGCCAGGGTCAGTGTGGGCCGATGCGTCGGCCTCGGCGGCTCGATCGTCGGCGTCGCCTGCCGTTCCCCGTCGGTGCTGACCGCCCAGGTGGCACTCTGGGACGTGGTGAACGGTGGCAGGCCCCGCGCGAAGGCGACGCCGCCGGCGACCGTCACGCCGACCGCGATCATCGCGGCCAACAGACGAGCGCGCATGAACTTCCCCCTCTGTCAGTCGTGGTGCGTCACTCGATAGATGCCGCTGGGCGGTCGCCGGTTGCTTGAGTCTCCGAATCCTCGAGTCACGTTCTGGTCACGATGATCCTCGTGCCTCGTCGGGCTCGACGGCGTCCGAGGGTGGCACTCGCCGCGCCTTCAACGGCGCGGCTCACGTGGCTAGCGTGATCACGACCGTGCGTGCCCAGTCGGGGACGGTGTCATGGAGTCGTGGTCGTCGAGTGAGCGGCAGGAGCTGTCCCGGCCCAGCCGGCGCCTGGTGCTGGCGGCCGCCACGGCGTTACCGCTGGCGGGCGCCGGGACCGGCACCGCGCACGCCGGCGGTCAGCCTAGAGGGCTGAGCGTGCGGGGAGCCGACATCTCCTTCACCCTGCAGGAGGAGGCGGTCGGCAACCAGGTGCGTGACCTGCACGGGCGGGTTCGGCCCATCGAGAGGATCCTCCGCGCCTACGGCGGCACCCATGTGCGGCTGCGGGTGTGGACGGACCCGCCTCCGGGCTACAGCGACCTGGACTCGGCGCTCGAGCTCGGCCGCCGGGCCCACCGGGCCGGCCTACGCATCCTGCTCAACCTGCACTACAGCGACTTCTGGGCCGACCCAGGGAAGCAGCCGACTCCCGTCGCGTGGCGCGGACAGGACCTGCCGACGCTCGCCGAGACCGTCCGCCGGTACACCCGCGAGGTGGTCGCCGCGTTCGTCAGACAGCGGACGCCGGTCGACATGATCCAGATCGGCAACGAGATCACCTCGGGCATGCTCCACCCGGTCGGCGAGCTGTATCCGACCGACGGGCGGCCTCCGCAGTGGTCGGCGTTCACGACCCTGCTCAAGGCCGGTATCACCGGCGCCCGGGAAGGGGCGCCCAGAGCCCACCGGCCGCGGGTCATGCTGCACATCGACCGGGGCGGTGACAACGGCGGCGCGCGGTGGTTCTTCGACCACATGGTCGAGTTCGGCGTGCCGTTCGACATCATCGGGCTCTCCTACTACCCGATCTGGCATGGGCCGCTGGTCGCTCTCCAGTCGAACCTGCACGACCTCGCCGCCCGCTACGACAAGGACATCGTGGTCGTCGAGACCGCCTACCCTTGGACGACGGAGAACGGTGACGAGCTGACGAACTTCTACACCGGTGAGGTGCCGCTGCCGGACGAGGCGACCTATCCGCCCACTCCGCAGGGGCAGGCCGGCTACTTCGAGGCGTTGCGCGAGATCCTGCTCGGCGTACCGCGGGGGCGCGGCCTCGGCTTCTTCGACTTCGAGCCGGGGTGGCTGCCCGGGGTGGGCTGGGAGCCGGGCGCCGGCACCCCCAACGACAACCTCACCATGTTCGACTTCGAGGGCTACGGTCTTCCCTCGCTTCACGCGTTCCGGCCGCCGCACGCGCGGGGCAACCGTGCCGGCGTTCCGTCGTGACGTGGAAGGCTGGGCGCCGGCCGCGCGAGGACGCTGACCGACCTTCGCCCTTCGCGCTGCCGATCGCGTCGGCCCGACCGAGGAGTGTGGGAGGTGTGGTGGCCCCAGCGAACGCGGCCTGTCGGCGGGAGGACTATCCGGAGTTCCCCTACCCGGACACTGACTACCAGGAGGACAACCGGGGGCAGTTCCACTTCAGCGCGCGCGGGGGATGGATCAACGACGTCAACGCCCCGCTGTATTACCGCGGCGTCTACCACCTGTACTTCCAGCACAACCCGCACGGGCTGGCCTGGGGCACCATGCACTGGGGACACGCCACGAGCGAGGACCTCGTGCACTGGACGCAGCAACCCGTCGCGCTTCAACCCGGCGTTCACCCCGGTGACCTGTTCTCAGGTGGGGGCGTGGTCGACACCGCCAACGTGAGCCGGCTCAGACACGGCGAGCACGACCCGATCCTGGTCTACTCCGGTACGAACGGCGTGACAGTCTTCTACTCCCTCGACGGCGGGTACACGTTCGAGGCCTACGACGAAGGCCGGCCGGTCGTCGTCCCGGCGGGGACGAGCCGGGATCCCATGGTGTTCCGGAACGAGCCCGCCGGAGCTTGGGGCATGGTCGTCTGGTCCGATGAGGGCGGCAACGGCGTGAACTTCTACACCTCGCGCAACCTCCTGGACTGGACGTTCGCCTCCCGCTACCAGGCGGACTGGCTGTTCGAGTGTCCCAACCTCGTCGCGATGCCGCTGGACGGTGACCCGTCAGCCATCCGGTGGATGCTGCACGCCGCCAGCGGGGAGTACGTGGTCGGCGACTTCGACGGGGCGACGTTCACGTCCGACTGGGCCAGCCCGAAGCGGATCAACCAGGGCCCGGCTGCCTTCGACGGCTCGTACTATGCCGGGCTGACCTTCGCCAACATGCCCGACAACCGGGTCGTCTCCATGGCCTGGCAGCCGGGCAATCGTGGCTCCGTCTGGACCGGCAACCTGACCTTTCCGGTCGAGCTTCGGCTCACGTCGTTCGATGACGGTCCACGGGTCGTCGCCACACCGGTGCGCGAGATCGAGAAGCTCCGTGTCTCCCGCCGCACCTGGCCGGAAGGTGTGCTGGACGAGCGAGAGGCCGCCCGGCTCCTCGCCGACGTCCGCGCGGACACCTACGAGATCGACGCCGAGTTCGACGTCTCCGGCTTTCCCGAGTCCCGCTTCGGCTTTCGGCTGCGCACCGGCGGGCCTGGGTCGGGGTACGAGGTCCGGTACGACACAACCAGCCAGACGCTCGACGGCGTCCCGCTCTCGCCCGTGGACGGTCGAGTCAGGATTCGCCTGCTCGTCGACCGTGGCCAGCTCGAGGTCTTCGGGAACGACGGCGAGCTCTACCGCAGCCTCAACGTCGACTTCGGCGGCATGGCGGGAGACGGCATCGAGCTGGTCGTCGACGGCCGGGTACGCCTCCACTCACTCGCGGTGCACGAGCTGGGCTCGATCTGGCGCGGGGAGCAATGTCCATGAACCCCGACCGGCGCCGCGAGGCTCACGACGGCGTGCTTCATCGGCTCGCTTCAACCCGATCATGGGGCCCACGTCGCACAGCCGTCGAGGGTGCGGGTTGCGGCCTCAGAACTGCGAGCGGAACCGCTCGCCACGGGCGGAGCCGATCGTGAGCGGCCTTATTCGGACAGTGACATCGGTGACATAGCGGACGAAACCGCCCTATCCTCCCGCTACCGCGTTCCCGACGTTTGCGGACGACTCGTTTTTTGGGGACGTTCTGATGGAAGGATGAGGCAATGACTGCGCGCCGCCCCACAGGATCTGAGAACCGTCGTGGCTTCATCCGCGCCGCCAGCGCCGTGGTGGGTGGCGGCGTCGCGTCCGCTCTCCTGACCGGCTCGAACGCCCATGCCGAACCGTCGGGTTCGAACGTGCCCCCCGGTTACCCGTACTGGGTGGGGCTGCCAGGGTCCGGGGCGCCGTACGTCGTCGACCCCGCGGTGGGTGCCCAGGACGCGATCAACCGGGCACTGAGCGACGTGGGCCGGGGCGTGGTGTTCGTCGCTGGCGGTCGCTACCCGATCAAGGGTCCCATCCACCTCCGCACTGGCCAGACCTTGTGCGGAGCGGGACCGCACGGGACCGTCCTCGATGGGTCGGCGGCGGGCCGGGTTCGCGAGCCCATGATCAGCAACCGGGACCCCAACTCCACCAGGATTGTCATCCGCGACATCGGCTTGGAGTGCGCGGGCCGTTTCGACTACGGGATCCGGCTCCTCCAGGGCTCCCGGCCGGAGGAATGGGGGCCCGACCCCAACCACCTCCTGCACCGGGTGTACGTCTACAGCCCGGCCGTCGACGGCATCTACCTGGGCACGGCCGGATACCCAGGCGGCGTTCGGGAGACCAAGATCAACGACTGCAGGGTCACCGACGCGGCGCAGGTCTCGTACCGCATCGAGGGTGCCTCCGACACGACGGTGGTTCAGTCGGTGTCGCAGGCGGGCCGCATCGGATTCCTCGTCGCCGGCGGCAACTCCAAGCTCTCGATGTGCAAGGCCTTCTTCACCAAGGGGCCAGGCTTCCGCATCACCTCGAGCCGACCGACGATCACCGGCTGTGAGTCCCAGGACGCTCAGCGCGGGTGCGGCTTCGAGCTGATCGGTGTGACCAACGGCACCCTGTCGGGGTGTACGGCGGACTCCAACGGCGACGATCGGTCCGACCGGACGTCGGCTGGCTTCTACCTGGAGAACGTCCAGGCGGTTCGGCTCAGCGGTGCGACGTACCAGCGGCCCGACGGAGCGGGCAAGCAGCGCTGGGGGGTGTACTTCGGGGCGGATGTCGACCGAGTGCTGGTCTCGATGGTGACCGACAGCTCGGTCGGCCGGCCCTACCGGGGAGCGGTTCTGGGCTCGGCCGGCCCCCGCTCGAAGGTCGAGATCATCGGCTAGTGACCGGACCGGCCGCGGATGAGCCGGGTGCGCGCGAGGTCGGGCTCCTCGTCCTCGTCGGCGATGAAGTAGTCAGGGAACTGCCGCTCCAAGGGCTCGAGGACGTCGAGCGCGAGGCGCAGGTGTCGACGAAGGACGTCCTGAGCCTGTCGGCGCTTCTTCGCCACCACGGCGTCCACGATCTGCCGGTGCTGCTCGTGCAGCTCGGCGAGGATCCCCGGATCGGGGAGGGTGAGCATCCGCACCCGGTCGAGGTGGGCTTTCGCTGAGGACACCACCGACCACGCGCGCGCGTGCCCGCCGATCTGGAGGAGCGACCGGTGCAGGTCCTCGTCGGTGGCGAACCAACGCCGCAGGTCACCGGTCCGCCCCGCCTCCGCTTGCTCCTCCAGGAGCGCGCGGAGGTAGGCCTCGTCCGTCGCGGTGACGTTCGCGATCGCGTCCGGCAGGTTGGCCAGCTCGAGCGTCTCCCGGATGAACTGGACCTCCACGACCTCCTGGACGCTGATCCGGGACACGAACGTACCGAGCTGCGGCGCGACCTCGACCAGCCCTTCGTCGGCGAGACGGATGATCGCTTCACGGACCGGGGTCCTGCTCACGCCGTACCGGGCGGCGAGCTCGTTCTCGGACAGACCTCGTCCGGGCGGGAGGTCCAGGTAGACGATCGCGCGCCGGATCAGGGCGTACACCTGGGCACGAGTGCTGGCGCCACGGAGGACGTTCAGCCGCGCGCGCCGCGGTGAGAGTGCGCGCCCGCCTCGAGCTGCCATGGTGACGCCGCCTTCCCTCCGCTCCTGCCGGCCCCTGCTGCCGCTTGCCCCTGCCGCCGCCGGCCCTGCTCCTGCCGCTGGCCACTGGTGCCGCTGGCCCCTGGTGCCGCTGGCCCTGCTCCTGCCGCTGGCCACTGGTGCCGCTGGCCCCTGGTGCCGCTGGCATGGTAGAGCACCGGAGGGCTACGCGAGGGGAGCGGCGGGACGGCGGGTCGACGAGACGGACGATCACAGCGTCCGGTGCTTCTTCCCCGCCAGGATCATCTGGGTGGCCAGGTAGCGGCTCACGCCGAGCTTTCGCGCGATCTCGTCAGGCCGAAGCCCTTGCTGGTGGTAGATCATGGCGAGCTTCTGCTGGGACCGCGTCCAGGGGACGCGCCGCACGGGCTGAGCCGGGCGTCGGTAGCGTCGCGGCGGTCGGTCACCCGTCGGGCCGTCGCCTGTCGTGGAGCGGACCGTGGTCGTGGCGTCGCCGCGCGCCGAGCCGGACGGCTGTGCCTGATCGCTTGGTCGGTCCAGTGACCCGTATGTGGCACGCCGCTGATCGTGGTGACGGCCGCTCGCCAGATCACGTCGGGTCTGGTCGTCAAGAATGTGGTACTGGTCCGCCGCCTTGTTCAGACCCACGGAGACGATCGTCAGACCTCGGGCGTTTTTCTCCTGACATTCCCGACTCGTGCAGTAGTTGTACTTCTCCGCGCGCTCGGGGTGCAGCTCACTGCCGCAGGTCACGCACTTCGGCGTCAACGTCCTGGTCACACCTCGACTCGACCGATTTGTTCGATCCAACCGACTGTCGGACTCAACCGACGGTTCGACCCGACTGACGACGGGGTCGACAACGACAAACGGGAGACGTCTCGTCGGTGTTCCCGTGTCGAGCCCTCCGAGTCGAAGGCCAGGGAACCGCTCCATGGGGGGTATGCCGACGATCATGGGCATGCCGACGGTGCGGAAGAACACTAGGTCCGTCGAGCCTAGGTGCCGTCAGGTTCCCGGGAGCGACCTCCGTCTTCCCGGGAGCGACCTCCGTCGTCGCCAGCGGTCCAGCTCGTCCACCCCCCACACGATGACGGGCAG